>UMFY01049881.1_pt1 | contig 104403 bp, 102 predicted proteins | sample 1965121 | NCBI WGS metagenome assembly UMFY01 (sample SAMEA4836057, study PRJEB28245) | human gut metagenome | biome: gut microbiome; material: fecal sample | place: Denmark | collected 2008
CAAGTATAGAAAATGATTTAAAGGAATATACAAAAACATATAGAAATGGAACAGGTTATTCAGACACATACGCAGCTGATGACAAAAATGTAGGTTGGTTTGCAGATGCAACGGCATATAATAATTTAAAAAACAGTATGTTAAAAAGTGTATATGAAAATGGAGGCTTTTATGTAGGAAGATACGAAGCTGGAATTGATACAACAACAGGAACAAATAGAACTAGCAAAGGACCAACAAATTCAGACGGAAAATATACAATAGAAGGAATGCCAGCACCAGTAACAAAAGCAGATGCATATCCATACACATATGTAACAAGAACACAAGCACAAAATTTAGCAAGTAAAGTAAATGCAGGAACAAAAACAAGTAGTTTAATGTTTGGAGTACAATGGGATTTAGTGCTAGCATTTATGAGTAAAGATACAGCAAAAATTACATCAACAGATGTTTTAACAAAAGATAGTACAACAATAGGAAATTATTATAATTCAACATTCCAATTAAGTCAGACAGGAAAATATGCAACGTACAGCAATTGGAAATTAAGCCCAACATGGAATCCATCAACAACAGCAACTACAAGTTTTGTAGATTCAAGTAGAAATAAGCTCGTTCAACCTGGGACAGACGGAATATTAGTAACAACAGGAACATCAGAGAAAAATAAAGTAATGAATATCTATGATATAGCTGGAAATGTATGGGAGTGGACTTTAGAGAAGACTTCCCACGCTAGTAATCTTTGTGCGGAACGAGGGGGAGGTCTTTACTACACTGGTTCAAAAAACAATCCAGCAGCCGACCGCGGTAACAACAATACGACCGGTACCTTCCTCAGTGATGGTTTTCGTCTCTCACTTTGGTAGACCTGAGCCCTGGATGATCGAATTTGAGCATAGCTAAAAACAGAGCCCAGAGAGCTAAATTAAAAACAGGGATGCTTCACCCTAAACTGAGAAGAAGAAATATAACATGTAGAGAAGGTAGGAGATGTTCTGAGTCTTGGCAAAGCCGAGAGTCAGAACACCCATAATCATAGGACTAGCTTTAGAGTGAGCTAGTCTTTTTGCTACTATAAATGAGAATTGACAATTGACAGATTACTTTGAAATAATTATAATAGAGATACCGAAGGTAGTAAAAGCATACCAAAAAACACCAAATGACGAAGTATTACAATGGATGCTTTTTCTAGACAATCCAGAAAAGAAGAATGAAAAAATATTAAATATAAAATGATTTAAAGGAAAAAATTAAAAATGGAAAATTGGCAAGAAAGAGAAGAACTATTAATTGGAAAAGATAACATAGAAAAACTAAAAAATGCCACTGTTGCAGTGTTTGGCTGTGGTGGCGTAGGTTCATATGCAGTTGAAGCATTAGCAAGAGCTGGCATTGGTAATTTTGTATTGGTAGATAAAGACGTAGTAGATGTAACTAATATAAATAGACAGTTGGTTGCAGACTTTTCTACAATAGGCAGAGACAAGGTAGAAGTAGAGAAAGAAAGAATTTTAAGAGTAAATCCAGATGCAAAAGTGGAAATATATAAAGAATTTTATTGCGAGGAAAATAAAGATAAGTTAATAAGAGAAGATTATACATATATAGTAGACGCAATAGATTCTGTTTCATCCAAACTATCTTTAATAATTACTGCGCATGAAAAAAATGTGAAAATAATTTCTGCAATGGGAATGGGAAACAAGCTTGATCCAACACAAATTGAAGTTTCAGATATAAGTAAGACTTCAGTATGCCCACTTGCAAAAACAATTAGAAAACAATTAAGAGCAAATGGAATAAATCATTTAAAGGTTGTATATTCTAGAGAATTGCCAAATAGATTTGATAAAAGCGAAGAATACAGAAGAACAACTGCAAGTATAAGTTTTGTACCATCTGTAGGTGGATTAATTATTGCAAGTCAGATAGTAAGAGATTTAATTGATGAATTTTAAAAATTTCTTGCAGCAATAAAGGTATGGTGACTCTCCATATGTTTTATAGTAAGTTAAGTGCTATAAAATATGTGGAGAATTTTTTTTGAAAAAGAGCGAAATTTGTAATAATTTTGTCCACGATTATAATTGCTTTTATAGAGATTAGAGTATATAATCAGAAAATACAATAGTTTTCTCTATTGTAGAATTAACGTTAATTATTAGAATTCTAAAACAATTTTATCAAATTATTATTAAATCTAGAAATTTAATTCATATATTCGCTATAGCGAAAGGTAGAAATTCAAAAAGAAATTAGAAAATAGCTAGCGTGCTTAAGAAAAAAGAGTGTTTTATAAACGTCCGAAGAAAAATATGAGAGAAAATACATAAAAATTTTACTTATTAGTTGAAAAATAGTAGATAGAATGGTAAAATGGAAAGGAAGTCAATGGACGATTTAAAGAAAAATAATAATGTAACAGAAGATACGAATGTAACTAGGTTACCACTAACATCAGATTATGTTTTTAAAAGAATATTTGCAAGAGAAGAAAATAATTCAATGCTAAAGGACTTCTTAGAAGCAATTTTGAATATACATATAAATAAGGTTGAAGTAAAAAACCCAGAATTAACGCCAAATATGGCAGATGAAAAACTTGGAATATTAGACTTGAAATTGGATATAGATAATGAAAGAGTAGTAGATGTAGAAATGCAAGTTTCGAATGAACATAATATAAAAGAAAGGTCTAGTACATATCTATCAAAACTTGCAGCAGAACAATTAAAAGCTAAACAAAATTACAAAGAACTGAAAAAAATAATAACAATAAACATATTGAAATATAATTATATAGAGAGAAATGCATATCATTCAATAGCAAGAATGAAATATGAACACACAAACCCTATAGAATTTGTTGATATGGGCTATAATGAAGAAGAGGAAGAAGCAACAAATACATTTGAAATGCACTTTATAGAATTACCCAAATTTAAACAAAAAAATCCAGAATGCAATACGAAGCTAGAGCAATGGCTGTGGTTGATAGATGGAAGTGAGGAGGAGAAGGTAAAAATGTCGGCAAAAGAAAATGAAGAAATAAATAAAACAGTAGAAGAACTAAATAAATTAAGCAAAGATCCAGAGGAAGTTGCAAAGTATGAAGAACGTGAGTGGAGCATTATGAGATACAACGTAGAGATGAAAACGAATAGAGAACTCGGAGAAAAAGATGGAGAAGCACGTGGAAGAGAAGAAGGAAGGCGAGAAGGAAGGAGAGAAGGAGAAAAAACAACAAAAGAAAAAATTGTGAAGGCTTTGAAAAATATGAATTTATCTATAGAACAGATAGCTCAAGCTGTAGAATTAACCGAAAAAGAAGTAGAAAAAATATTAAAAGTATAGAAAAATTAAGGTATGTGCTAGTGAGTATATAAGAACTAACTTATTATTCAATCTAGAAATCTAATTCATATATTCGCTATAGCGAAATGTGAAATCAAAATTAAAACGAAATTAACATATTCTTTTTAAATTATGCGAAAATTGTCATTATTTTCGCATAATTTTTTTTTTTCTGGAAAAGCTAGACTATGAATAAAAAATTGGAGGGAAGCTTATGGAAAAACATATAATGGTAACTGGCACATCTAAAGTTTCATGGAAAGATGCAATTGTACAAACAATAGCCGAAGCATCTAAGACTATAGATTATTTAACTGGTGTTACTGTCGTAAATCAAAAAGCAAAAATCAATGGTGATAAAATAACTGAATATTATGTGGATATTGATTTAACGTTTATGATTGATAGGGATAGAAAATAAAAAATTGTAATTATTTTCAATCGAAAGGAGGAAAATAGAATGGAACAGATCAATACAAATAAAGAATACAACGAGTATGTAAAACAAAAGTCACCAAATTCCCCGATATTAAAGGATTGTTTTAATGCCTTTTGGGTTGGAGGATTAATTTGCTCAATCGGACAAATTATATTAGACTTTTGTATGTTTAAAGAAATGGATAATACTATGGCATCGACTGTAGTATCTATTTCGTTAATCGCAATTTCTGCTATTTTAACGGCATTAAATGTGTTTAACAGAATTGGAAAATTCGCTGGTGCTGGTTCATTAGTACCAATAACAGGGTTTGCTAACTCAATCGTTTCTCCATCTATAGAATATAAGTCCGAAGGATATGTTATGGGAGTTGGTGGCAAAATGTTTACTGTTGCAGGACCGGTTTTAGTATTTGGTATATCAACTTCAGTAATAATTGGAATTATAGCAGCAATATTTATCTAATGGATTTTTTATGTTCAATTAAAGAGAAGTTTTATAAGTAAAGGAGATTTTTATATGCATAAAATTGGAAAACAAACTGTATGTTTCGATAATCCGCCAATAATATTACAAACTGCTTCGATTGTTGGACCAAAAGAAGCTAATGGCCCAATGGCAAGCTATTTTGATAAGTGCTTGGAAGATGAGTTCTGGGGAGAAAAGTCATGGGAGAAAGCGGAAAGTAAAATAATAAAAGAAACCGTAAATTTGGCAGTTTCAAAATCTGGTTTAGCAAATACAGATATAGACTATTGTTTTGCTGGAGATTTACTAAACCAATGTATTTCTTCGGACTTTGGATTAAGAGACACAAATGTACCTTTCTTTGGAGTGTTTGGAGCATGTTCAACTTTTGTGGAAAGCATGTGCTTGGGGTCAGTATTTATAGAAGGTGGAGCTGCAAATAATGTAATATGTGCGACTTCAAGCCACTTTTGTAGTGCAGAAAAACAATTTAGGTTCCCACTAGAACTCGGAACTCAAAGACCACCAACAGCACAATGGACTGTAACTGGAGCGGGAGCTGCAATATTAAGCAATAGCGGAGAAGGACCTCGTATAACAAACATTACACCTGGTAAGATAGTAGATATGGGAATAAAAGATGCGAATAATATGGGAGCTGCGATGGCTCCAGCAGCATTAGATACACTAATGGTTCACTTTCAAGATACAGGAAGAAAGCCAAGCTATTATGATGCAATAATTTCAGGAGACTTAGGCTATATTGGAAAAGAAATAGTACAAGAAATGGCTCAGAGTAAAGGCTATAATATAAAGGCTAACTATAACGATTGTGGAGTGCTAATGTTTGACAAAGAAAAACAAGATACACATTCAGGAGGAAGTGGATGTGCATGTATTGCAACATTATTTTCAGGATATTTCTTCAAACAGCTAAAAGAAGGAAAATTAAAACGAATTCTTCTAATTGCAACAGGTGCATTGATGAACTCGACTAGTATGCAACAGGGAGAAACAATACCGGGAATAGCACATGCAATTTCTATTGAAATGTAAGGCATTATAAAATTAATTGTAGAAATGTAGAAAGGATGACTTATGGAATTTATTCAAAGTATAGATTGGATGCAATTACTAAGATGTTTTGTTACAGGTGGAGGAATATGTATAATAGGTCAAATTTTATTAGACAAAACAAAGCTAACACCTGCCAGAATACTCGTAATATTTGTTACAGTTGGTGCAATATTAGGAGGACTCGGATTATATAAATATTTAATTGACTTTGCCGGAGCCGGTGCAACAGTTCCCCTTACAGGATTTGGAGCAAACCTAGCAAAAGGAGCCTTAGAATCTGTAAAAGAAGTAGGTTTATTAGGTGCGTTCATCGGCGGAGTAAAAGCAAATGCTGGAGGAATAGCAGCAGCAATATTCTTCGGATATTTGGCATCTTTAATTGCAAAACCAAAAATAAAAAAACAATAAAAATTTCGCCCAATAGGGACGCCCCTTTTTGGGCGAAAATTTTAATATTAAATACATAAAGTACACAGTGTAAGACAACCGTAAAAATTGCATAATAAAAAAAAGATAGTCATTAAAAGTACTAAAGTTAAGTACTTAATGACTAATTTTTATGTTTTAATTATATCAAAACGATTAGAAAAATCAAGCTTTTTATAAAAAAATATATAATAAAAATTTAGTTGCAATAAGTAAAAAATAAAACTAGAGATTGTTTGAAATAAGTGAAATATAAGCTTTTTGTATTCCTAACCATTATCATTAAGTACTTAACTTAATGCGATAATGGAAAGGAAAAAAATAATATGAAAACAAAAGAAGTAAGAGGAATCACAATAATTTCGCTAGTAGTAACAATAGTAGTGCTACTAATACTTGCTGGAATAAGTATTAATGCGGTTATTGGAGATAATGGAATTATAAAAAAGGCACAAAATTCTGCAGAGCTAACTAAAGAAAGTGAAGCAAAAGAAATAATTAACAGGACAGTGATGGAGTTTTATTTAACTAATGACTATGAAACACTAGAAGATTTTTTGAATGATAAAGTCTTATCTGGAAAAATAGATAAAGTAGAGAAAAACACAGATGGAACGTTAAAAGTGTGGAAAGATAATTACAGTGTAACAGTAGAAAATAAAACAAATTCTTCAAATAACAATGACAATAATGTGAATAAAACAATAAAAATAAGTGCAATTCCATATGAGGGCATATATGATGGTAATGAACATGAAGCAATTACAAATGTGAAGGCAGAACCAACAGATGCAATACTAGCATATTCTACAGATGGAACAAATTACTCTACAAAAATTCCAACAATAATAAATGCTGGAACATTTTCTATAAAGATAAGGGCAAGTAAAGAAAATTATGAAACAAAAATCATAACAGTAATAGCAAAAATAGAAAAAGCAGAAGGAAACTTAACATTATCAGAAACAAATTGCACAATTAATTATCCGAATAGCACAACATTTACAGTAAGCGGAAATACAGGAACTTTAAGTGTATCTTCAAGCAATACAAGTGTGGCAACAGTAAGCATAAGTGAAAGTACGGTAACAGTAAAATCGGTTGGTGCCGGAAGTGCAACAATAACTGTAAAGAGTGCAGCAAGTACAAACTATAATGAAAAAACAGCGACGTACTCTGTAACCGTACAAAATCCAACATTTACAGGAGATTCGGGAGTAGGTTATTATGCAGATACAGATGGAGATGGAACACCAGACGGAATAATATTTGAGGACTTCAAAAAAGGAGGAAGTGGAACTTGGGGAACAGGACTATATCGCTCATACACGATTTCTACCGTATCTAGTACTAAGAGCTATTATATAAGTCAAATCAATTATAAAGGACCATTTGGAACAAAAGATGTTTTGACTGCAACAGGTTCAGGCAATGCAAGGTTTTATGTAATGGCACTAAGTGATTATAATAATAGTGCACAATATACATTTGAGAAGGCTAAAGGAATAACCTCAGGAGAATGGAGTGTTCCAACAGTAAATGAATGGGCAGCATTTGGAGGACAATTAGGCATAACAACTTCTAACTATAGTGGATATGGAGTAAAAGCAAAATATTATTGGTCGTCCTCTCCAATTAGAAGCAGCGGATACCTTGTTGACTTCAGACTAGGCAAGATTACTTACTCCCTTGATGATTCCCTGCCGAGCTCTGTGCGTCTGGCAAGGACTTTCTAATTTTGTAAAAAATTAGAAAGTCCTTGTCAAGATTAGTGTGGTGCGACTGTGAAGGTTGCATAGTGTAGTAGGTGGAAATATTGATGTTGCTAAAAACTCCAAAGTTTGCTATAATGTAAACATAAAATTGAATTGAGGTAAATAACATGTCTAAATTTTTTGTAAAAACAGAGCAAATAAATAATAATGATATCGTAATAATTGGTGACGATGTAAACCATATAATAAATGTATTAAGAATGAAAAAAACAGACGAGATACAAATTTGCAATCAAGATACAGGTGATAATTATAATGCTGAAATTGTTAATTATTCTAAAAATGAAGTTGAGTGTAAAATTAAAGATAAAATAAATGCGACAACTGAATCAAATGTACATATAACACTATTTCAAGGAATTCCAAAGTTTGAAAAAATGGAATTAATAATTCAAAAAAATACAGAAGTTGGAATAAAAAGTATAGTTCCAGTAATTATGGAGAGAACTGTTGTAAAACTTGATGAAAAAATTGCAAGTAAAAAACTTGAAAGATGGCAGAAAATAGCAGAGATTGCAGCAAAACAATCTATGAGAGATATTATTCCGCAAATAGGAAATATAACTAAGCTAAAAGATATAGATACAACAGAATTTGATGCAGTGTTAGTTGCATATGAGAATGAAGAACATAATATGCTAAAAACTGAATTGCAAAAACTAGAAAGAAAGATAAAAAGCAATAACTATAGTGAACAACAATATAATATTGCTATAGTTATTGGCCCAGAAGGCGGAATATCTGAAAAAGAATTAGTAATGTTAGCAGAAAAAAACGCTAAATTTGTTTCGCTAGGAAAAAGAATTCTAAGAACAGAAACTGCTGGAGTGGTTATGGCTGGAAATATAATTTATGAATTAGAATATAATTCTTAAGAAAATTAATACTGAAATTATTTAGTAGACTTCGCATAGCAGAGTCTATTAAATATATACTAAAAAATATATTAAATAAAGTTCTTTTTACCTTGAAATATAAATACCAAATTTGGTATAATTGTTATGTGGAGGATTTTGAAAATGGCAGAAAATAATATAGAGAAAAATAGTAATATAGAAAAAATAAATGAAGATACTGTTAGTGAAAACAAAGTAGCAGGAAATTCTGAAAAACGAGAAAAGCCAAAAACAACAAAAACTACAACGCATAAAAGTGGAACTAAGAAGAACACTACAACATCTAAAACTAAGAAAAGTTCAAAAGAAAACTCATCTACTGCTAAAAAGACTTCAATCTCAAGAGTTGGAAAGAATACAAAGAAAGAAATTGCTATTGAAGAGCCAGTGAAAGCTAATACGAAAACAAAAAGTAAGACTACTAAAAAAGGAGCTTCAAAGACAAATACCACAAAGACAAATACCACAAAAACAAGTACCACCCAAAAAACAACTACTCCTACAGAAAAAAAGACTAATGCTAAGAAAACAACTAAAAGTGGAAATACTAACAAGGTAGAAAAATCTAAGGCAGTAAAAAAATCGAAAAAAACAGATGATAGAATTAAACAAATAATTAATGAACAACTAAATAATGTTGATAAATTCGAAGAAGTAAAAGAAGTTCCGGCTAAAAAGAAAAAAGATAAGAAAAAAATTGATGAAAAACAAATAGAAGAACAAATTGAAATAGCTAAAAAAATGCCAAAAGATGAAAAGAAAAAAATATATAAAAAGGTATTTGCAAATATTATTCTAGGAATTGTTGTAACATTATATTTTATTGGAATCGGAATAGGTTTTTTAAATATTGATGGTCCAACATTTATCACAGATTTGAAGGTATTCAGTTTGTCAATATTGGCAATTGCAATTATATTATTTGAGTTTGCATATGGAAAAGATGATGATAAAACAGCATTATATGGAGTGGAAATGCTATTTGTAGCAATAATGTCTTTGGTATTATTATATACATGCATATTACATAAAGACAAATTTATAGCAGTAGCAAATATTGTAGCTTGTATAGGCGTATTGTATTATCTTGTAAAATCAATATCAATATATATACGTGAAAAATTAAAATGGAAAAAGACAATAAGTGATGTTAAAGAGATTGTAGCAGAAGAATAGTAAAGATTAAACATAATTACAACTCGAAACTATATGCTGAAGGAGGAATGTTGCAAACAATGAAAAGTATGACCGGTTTTGGAAGAGCTAGTTTAGAAAGTAATGGTAAAAACTACATAATAGAAATAAAAACTGTAAATAATAAATATAGTGATATAACAGTAAAATCTCCAAAGAGACTAAGTTTTATGGAAGACAGAATAAGAAAACAAATTGCCAATAGAATTACTAGAGGAAAAGTTGAAGTATCAGTTAGCTTTTTTGACTTTAGTAATAAATCTAAGAATGTTGTTTTAAACAAGGAAATTGCAAAAGAATACATAAAGCAGTTAAAAGAAATTGCTGATGAAAATAATTTATCTGAAAATATTAGTGTTGTTGAAATAGCAAAACTTCCAGATATATTAAATTCGATAGATTCGGACAATGATGAAGAAATTACAAGTGAGGCTTTACAATGTTTAAATATGGCATTGGATAGCTTAATAGAAATGAGAAAAACAGAAGGCGAAAATATAAAACAAGATTTACTTGTGAGAATAGAAAGAGTACAGAATTTAGTTGATAAAATAGCCGAAAATTCTAAAGGCATAGTCGAAGAATATGTAAGTAAATTAGAGAAAAGAGTAAAAGAAATTCTAAAAACTGATGTTGTTGATGAAAATAGAATTGCACAAGAAGCGGTAATATATGCAGATAAAACATCAATTGAAGAAGAATTGACTCGCTTGAATAGCCATATAGTCCAATTTAAAGAATTAGTAAATAGTGATGGACCAGTTGGGAAAAAGTTGGATTTCATGATACAAGAGATGAATAGAGAAACTAACACAATAGGCTCGAAAGCAGGAAGTGGAGAAATAACAAAAGCAGTAATTGATTTAAAGGTTGAGCTAGAGGACATAAGAGAGCAAATACAAAATATAGAATAAATTTAGTATTTTAAAGTGACAAAGCCACTAAAACGTGGTATAATAGTAGAAAATTGGAAAGAAGGTAATTGAATTATGATGATAAAACCAAGCGTTGCAGAATTACTAGAGAAGGTAGATAATAGATATGAATTAGTAATTGCAACATCAAAAAGAGCTAGACAAATCGCACAAGGAGCAGAACCATTAGTAAAAACAGATGATGTAGCTCCAGATTCTATAGCAGCAGACGAGATTGATGCTGGAAAGGTGAAGGTATGCTAGTATTATTATCAGGAGTTTCTGGTGCTGGTAAAGACACAATAAAAAGAGAATTAATAAAAAGAAATACAAATATTACATCTTTACCATCTTATACAGATAGAGAACCAAGAGAAGGCGAAGTAAATGGGGAAATATATAACTTTATTTCTACACAAGAATTCGAAGAATTAATAAAAAACGGGGACTTATACGAGTATGACGTACACCACGACCATTATTATGGAACATCAAAGCATTTATTAAATGAACGCTTAGAAAGTGGAAAAATAATAGTAAAAGATATCGATGTAAATGGAACAGAAAATTTAGTAAAACTACTAGGAAAAGATACAAGAATAGTAACAATATTCTTACGTGTTCCAAAGGAAGAATTGCATAGAAGATTATTGCAAAGAACACCAGATGCAGATCCAAAAGAGATAACCTTGCGTTTAAATAGATTTGATTATGAAGAATCTAAAATTGGTGTATATGATTATGTATTAAAAAACAATAACTTAGAAAAAACAATACAAATAATAACAGCAATAATAGAAAATGAAAGTAAAGTAAAAAATGTAGAATTTTAATGCTTAGGAGCAAGAACTGAATTTTGAAAAGATACAGATAATCAAAGATTATCTAAAAAACCCGGTATGTTACAGCATACCGGGTTTTAATCAATCTTTGAATAAATTATTGCTAATCTTATAAAAAAATTATATAATCTTACCATAAGAAAAGGAGCAATCATGATAGCAGAAGTTATTATAAACAGCAATGTTAAGAATTTGAATAGAAAATTTGATTATATTATCCCAGAAGAGCTTGAAGCACAGGCTATTGTGGGAGCTAGAGTTTTGTTGCCCTTTGGAAATAAGAAGGAGCTTGAAGAAGGTTATATTGTTGGAATCAAAGAGACTTCTGAGTATTTAGATAAATTAAAGAGTATTGCTCAAATTGAGAGCAAGTTGCATTTAAGTGATGAGAAAATTGAGCTTGCAAAGTGGATGGCTCATAGATATTTCTGCAATATATCAGATTGTATGAAGCTAATGTTGCCACCTGGAACAACTGCAAAGGTCATGTCTAATAGAGTAAATGACAAGACACAAAATTTTGTATATTTAACAAAAGAAGCAGATGAAATTGAGGCAGATATAGAGAGTAAAAAGTTGAAATCTGAGAAACAGATTAGAGCCTTAAAATTTTTAATTGAAAACGTTGAAAATGAAATATTAAGTACAGATTTGCAAATGTTTGCAGATGTAACGAATGCTGTTTTAAAAACTCTTGAAAAGAATGGTTATATTGAAATTATAGAAAAAGAAGTAGAGAGAAATCCATTTATTCATAAAGTTATAGAAAAGAGTCAGGATTTGGTGTTAAATTCGGAACAACAAGATGCTTTTGATAAAATAAATGCTTCTTTGCAATTTAATGAATATGATGAATTTTTACTATTTGGTGTTACTGGTTCTGGAAAAACAGAAATTTACATAAGACTAATAGAAGAGGCGTTGAAACTTGGGAAAGACAGCATTATGCTAGTTCCGGAAATTTCTCTTACTCCACAGACTGTGGATAGATTTTTGAGTAGATTTGGTGAAGAAAAAATAGCAGTTTTACATAGCAAATTATCAGTTGGTGAAAGATATGACCAATGGAAAAAGATTGAGCGCGGAGATGCCAAAATTGTAATAGGAGCAAGGTCTGCAATTTTTGCACCGGTCCAAAATCTGGGATTAATCATAATTGATGAGGAGCATGACGATTCATATAAGTCTGAGATGAGTCCTCGCTACAGTGCAAAAGAGATTGCAAGTTACTTAGGAAAACAGCATAATGTACCAGTAGTTCTTGGAAGTGCAACTCCAGATATGACAACATATCATGATGCTATAAATGGAAAGAAAGAATTGCTGGAATTAACCAAAAGGGCTAATAATGCAAGCCTTCCAGATATAGAAATTGTAGATTTACGCCATGAACTTGCAAGTGGTAATAAAACAATGGTTAGTCAAAAATTACATGACGAGATTGAAGAAAATTTAAAAAATAAGAAGCAGACAATTTTATTCTTAAATAGAAGAGGATTTGCTACTTTCATAATGTGTAGAGATTGTGGATATACTGCTAAATGTAAAAATTGTGATATAACTCTTACATATCATTTGAAGGAAAGTAAATTAAAGTGCCACTATTGTGGTTACGAGACAAAGGCACTTACTGTATGTCCAGAATGTGGTGGAAAAAACATAAGATACTTTGGGACTGGAACACAGAAACTAGAAGAGCAGATAAAAACAATGTTTCCTGATGCTACAACAATCAGAATGGATATAGATACAGTAACAAAGAAAAATTCACACGAAGATATTTTAAATAGCTTCAAAAAAGATGGAATAGATATACTTATTGGAACTCAAATGGTTGTAAAGGGACACGATTTTCCAAATGTTACTCTTGTTGGGGTAATTGCGGCAGATAGTAGTTTGAATATAGACGATTATAGGGCTCACGAGCGTACTTTTCAAACTCTTACTCAAGTTGCTGGTCGTGCTGGAAGAGGAAAAGACAAAGGAAGAGTAATAATTCAAACTTACAATCCAGATGCATTTTGCATTCAATATTCACAACAACAAGATTACAAATTATTCTATGATACAGAAATACACCTAAGAAAACAGTTGAGATATCCGCCTTTCTGTGATATAATACTAATTGGAGTTTCTAGTAAATCGTATAAAGAATTAGAAGAAACTTCGAATAAAATATATGAAAGTTTGAAGGCAAAAATACATACGGAAAAATTGCAAATATTATTGTACAAGCCTGTTCCAGCTCCAATTGATAGAATAAAAAATAAATTCAGGTGGAGAATAATAGTAAAATGTATTATAGGTGAGCAAATAATAAATGCGATAAATGATACTGTAAAAAATGCCGGAAATAAAAATACAAAAAATGATACTAGAGTAGTCGTAGATGTAAATCCAAGTAATATGCTGTAAAATTATTTGAATGAATTTCATAAGAAATTATAAAAAAATACACATAGGCATCAATATTTATAATGGGAGAAAGGAGCAAATAGAATGGCAATAAGAGAAATAAGATTATCAAATGATGAAATTCTAAGAAAGACTTCAAGAGAGGTTGAAACTGTTGATGATAGAATAAAAGAATTATTAGATGATATGGTTGAAACCATGCACAAATATAATGGAGTTGGACTGGCTGGACCACAAGTTGGTGTACTTAAAAGAGTAATTGTTATAGATTTATATGATGGTGAAGAGCCATTAAAACTTGTAAACCCTAAAATTATTAAGACTAAAGGAGAACAAGAAGTCGAAGAGGGATGCTTAAGCTTTCCAAATGAATATGCAAAAATGATAAGACCAAAAGAAGTTGTGGTTGAAGCTTTAAACGAAGAAGGAAAGAAAGTTAAAATTGTTGGAAAAGATTTATTAGCTCAAGCTTTAGCTCATGAAATAGATCATTTAAATGGGGTTTTGTTTATTGATAACATGATTCCAGGAACTTTAGAATATATTAGTCCAGAGGATGAAAAATAGAATATAGTTTGACTAGAATAATGCTACTAATTTGAATAAAACAAGTTAGTAGCTTAATAATTAAAAAATAAAATATTTGAAAATTAATTTTTTTAGTAATCTCGAATGAAAGGTATGATAAAATATGAGAATTTTATTTATGGGAACACCAGATTTTGCATTAGAGTCACTTAAGGCTTTATATGAAGCAAAATATGATATAATTGGAGTAGTTACAAATATAGATAAACCAAAGGGAAGAGGCATGAAGATGGTAGCTTCTCCTGTAAAAGAATATGCAATAGAGAAAAATTTGCAAGTTTATCAACCTATAAAAGTTAGAAATAATCCGGAATTTTTGGAGGAAGTAAAAAAACTAAATCCAGATTTAATTTGTGTTGTTGCCTATGGAAAAATTTTGCCACAAGAATTGTTAGATATTCCAAAATATGGTTGTGTAAATGTTCATGGCTCATTATTACCAGAATATAGAGGGGCCGCACCAATTCAGTGGGCTGTGCTAAACGGAGATAAGAAAACAGGCGTAACAACTATGTTTATGAATGCTGGAATGGATACTGGAGACATGATATTAAAAGAAGAAGTCGAAATTGGCGAAGATGAAACGACTGGTGAATTGTGGGATAGATTAAAAACGATAGGAGCAAATCTATTAATAAAAACAGTAAAAGAAATTGAGAATGGAACTGCCACAAGAACTAAACAACCAGAAGAAGGAACTATGGCTCCAATGCTATCTAAAGAAATGGCAAAAATAGACTGGGAAAATAAGACTGCTCAAGAAATAAAAAATCTTGTAAGAGGCTTAAATCCAATAATGGGAGCATATACTTTTTTGGATGGCAAAAAGATAAAATTCTGGAAAGTACAAACATTAACAGAAAATGAATTATTAGAAAAATTCCAAGAATTAGAAGAATACAAATATCATTTAAACAAAATGCAAGCTGGAACTGTATTATTTTCAGATGATAAGAAAGGCCTATTTATAAAAGCAAATGATGGAATATTACAAGTGCTTGAAATACAAGGAGAAAACTCTAAAAGAATGGCGGTAGGAGACTTTTTAAGAGGAAATCCTGTTGGGGTTGGAAATATGTTTGAATAAATTATTTTCCAACCAAGGTTAAAGAAAATAAGAGGAAAATTTTAAAATTCCTCTTATTTTTGTTTATTTAAAACTTACAACAGTTACACCCATTTCACCTTCTCCATAGGTTCCCATTCTGTAACTTTTTACATGAGGATTCTTCTTTAGAAAACTGTGAATTCCATCGCGTAAACGTCCTGTTCCTTTTCCGTGAACTATTCTAGCGTTTTCTAAATTTGCCATGTAGCAATCGTCTAAATATTTATCCACAATAGGAAGTGCTTGGTCAACTGTTAATCCGATGACATTAATTTCTGAGGCTACATTTTGAGCTTTATTATTTGAAAATGTAACATTGCTATTTTTATGTGTGCTATCAGATTGTTTTGTACTAGATTTTTTTGAAGCATTTAATAATAATAAATCTGATAGTTTAACATTTGTTGTTAGAGCTCCAATCTGAACACGTACTTCATTCGACTTGTTTGGAAGTGAAAGAACGGTTCCTTTAGCATTGAAGTTTTTGCACATTACTTCCATGCCGACTGTAATATCTTCCGATGACAAAGACTTAGAATTGCTTACTGAATTATCAGTTTCAATATGTGAAAGTGTATCTATTGATGAGTTTAATTTGTTTCTTAAAACATTTGCACTTTTAGTGTTAGTAGATTCTTTATTTAATTCACGTATTATTTCATTTGCCTCGTCTTTAGCATCTAGCAAGATTTCTCTTGCTTTTTGCTTTGCATCAGATACAATATTTTCCGCCTCTTGTGTCAATTTTGAATTGTCTCTTTCTAACGATTTTCTTAAAAGTTCTACCTGACTAGAATTTTTTCTAATTTTTTCTTTTTCCTCTTCAATAGCCAATTTATCATCATAAATATTTTTCAATAATGTTTCTATATTGACATCATCATCTTTCTGAAAAGATTTTGCCCTGTCTAATATTTCGTCAGACAAGCCTAATTTTTTGCTAATTGCAAAAGCGTTACTCTTTCCGGGAATACCAATCAATAACTTGTAAGTAGGGCGAAGATGTTCTACATCAAAATCAGAGCTTGCATTTTCGAATCCTTCATGTGTTAAGGCATATTTTTTTAGCTCTGGATAGTGAGTTGTGCAAATAGTTAAGGCTCCAAGAGTATGCAAATTCTCTAAGATACTTATAGCTAAGCTTGCTCCTTCAACTGGGTCTGTACCAGAACCAAGTTCGTCTAATAAAACTAAGCTTGATGAAGTTGCTTCCTTTAAAATTTCTATTATATTTACCATGTGTGATGAGAATGTACTCAAAGATTCTTGAATACTCTGCTCATCGCCAATATCGGCAAAAACATTATCGAATACGACTATACTGCTGTTTTCTCTTGCAGGAATAAGAATCCCACTGCAAGCCATCAGGCAAAACAAACCAACAGTTTTCAGAGTTACAGTTTTTCCGCCAGTGTTAGGACCTGTAATCAATAATGAAGTATAATTGTTACCTAACGAAACATCAATAGGTACAACTACTTCTGGACTTATTAGAGGATGTCTAGCACCATATAAATTAATTTCTTTCTTATCATTTATCAGCGGACAAATTCCATTGATTTTCTTTGAATATTTTGCCTTAGCAAATATAAAATCAATTTGACCAATTGCTCCTAATGTAGTCTTTATTTTACTTGCAATAGGGAACAATGATAATGATAAATTTTTTAGGATTTTCTCGATTTCGATTGATTCCTCTGCTTTAATTCCATTAATTTTATTATTAAGCTCAAATATTGAAGAAGGCTCAATATAAACAGTAGAACCACTAGCTGAAATATCTAAAATTGCACCAGAAATGCTATCTTTATATTCTTCTTTAACTGGAATAACGAATCTATCGTTTCTAATAGTAATAATCGAATCCATTAAATATTTAGAATATGAAGATGAGTGGATAAAATTAGACAATTTATCACGTACATCTTGCTCCAATTTACGCTTATTTCTACGTAAAGCAGACAATGCTTTAGAAGCGTCATCTGCGATTGTATATTCATCGATTATGGAATTTAGAATATTTTTTTCTATTGTCTCATTATAATAAAGCATAGAGAAATAATCTTCTAAAAGTGAAAAATCAGACAAATCAAAAGTATCATCAGCAAAAAAATAGTCATGCAAAAATCTAGATGTCTGTAATACATGAGCTACATCTAACAAAGCCTTAGCTGATAATGAATTATAGCTTTCTAAATTTTTTATCCAAATATCAATATTTGTAATATTTGAAATAGGTGGTTCTCCTTTTCTATAAAGCAAAGTCTGAGCCGTACTGGTTTCTTCAAGCTTCATTTTTACTAAATCTTTATTATTTAATGGCATAAGCTTAGAAACAAAGTCTTTTCCAATATATGTAGAGCAATAATTAGACACTAAATCTAAAATTTTATTATATTCCAATTTATTTAAATATTTTTCTATCATCATAAAACTCCTAAACAAAACTTGTATAATTATAACACGGAATAAGCGGAATGACAACAATCACTAATAGAAAAAATTATGGAAAATGGAAATAAATATATTGACAAACTATCAATTGATAGTTATAATAATTATGGTGATGCAAATGGAAAATAAGCAAATTTCCTCAAAAGAACAAGTAGAAAACTTTTTGTTGGAACTAAAACATATAATAAATGATAAAAAGTTTAATATAAATGAGGATTTTGATATATTACTTAAGAAGAAAAATGAAACAGATGATGATGCATACACAACGAAAAATACACTAATTCAATTGAATTACGATAAAAATGATATTATAAGAAATTTAAAAGAATTAAAAATTTCAGAATATATTGAGACTTTAACTGATGTTAAAAATGTATATTCGCCACAATTTTGGGTATTTATTAAAAGGATTAATTTAAAACAAGTTTATATCAAGGTAAAAATAAGAAGTATACAGAATAGAAAAATTTTTTGTATTTCATTTCATTTTGCGAGATTTCAGGTGAATAATTTCCCATATGGTTAAGGAGGTTGGAAATATGAATAGTAAGTTATTAAGAGTAGTAAAAAGATATTGTCCACTTTGTGATAAAGAACACGAAGTAGAAGAAAGAGAAAGATTAAGCAGTATAAATATAAAAGGAGAATGCGTTAAATATAAAGAGGTTTATTTTGAATGTAAAGAGACTAATGAAGAGGAAAATGAGTTTGTATCTGCAAAAATGATGGACGAAAATCTTTTGAGAGCAAGAGATGTTTACAGAAAAGAACACAATATGCTTACATCATTAGAAATAAAGCAAATAAGACAAAAATATGGAGTAACACAAGCAGAATTTTCATACATGTTGGGCTTAGGAGAGGTAACGATTACTAGATATGAGACAAAGCTTATTCAAGATACAACATATGATACTATGATGAAATTAATGGATAAAAATGCTATGTTTGCATTGGAGTCACTTGAAGCAAATAAAGAAAAATTTAAAAATAGAGAGAGATACGAAAAGATTGAAAACAACATTAAAATGATAATTTTAAAGTTTACGTTAAGTTATTTGAATGACCAAGAAATTGAAGCAAAATATGTCGATTATGATACAGAAAAAATAGAAAATGGATATAAAAACATTGACGTTCAATTGATTAAAGATTTGATATATTATATATCAAAAAAATGTAATAATTTATACAAAGTTAAACTAATGAAATTATTATGGTACATTGATAATTTATATTATAATCAATATGGTAAAGCAATGACGGGACTTGTATATACACATCAAAAGATGGGAGCTTTACCAATTGGCAACGAAGAAATAATGAAATTTAATTGTATAAAAGTGGAAGAAATAATTAATGAAAATAGTGATGAAGTATTGGTTGGATATCACATAAAGCCGAATGAAGATTATGAATTTAAAGGATTAAAAAAGGACCAGAAAAAAATTGTAGATGAAGTATTGAAAAAGTTTGAAAACTACACAACAAAAAATATTGTAGAATATATGCATGAGGAGAAGGCTTATAAAGATACAAAATATAATGAAATAATAGATTATTCATATTCAAAATTTATAAAAATCTGAAGAAAAACTCATTTTAAAAAGCAAAGATATGTGTTATAATAATTATAAGTTTATGGAAAAGAGGTGTTAATATGCAACAATTAACAAATTTACAAGAATTGGAGATGGCAGTAAATTTGAATGGAGAGGTGGTTGTTACAAAAAACAATAAAAACAATGTAATACTTATGAGTATGGAGGAATATAAAAAAAGTTTAATAAAAGATAAAATAAAAAATAACTTAATAAAAGCAGAAGAAGATATAAAACTTGGAAGAGTAAGGGACGCAGAAGAAGTTTTTAAGGAGTGGAATGCTAAATATGGAATATAAATTATGTACTATTATATACAGTTAATAAGAAAAGAAATACCGTGTATATAGTACATTTTTATTATGGTGGAAGAAACTATTTAGAAGGCTTAATATGACATGTTTTAATAAAAAACGAAAGAAAAAATATAGGAAAAACTCTTGTAAAAAATCGAATTAATTGGTATACTATAGAAGAACGGTTAAATAGAAAACTATTTAATAAAAAATAAAATATATGGAGGTACCATTATGGAAAAAGATGAAAATGTAAAGGAAAACGAGCAAATAAATGAAAGTGAAATAACAATTGAAAATACAGAAGGAGAAACAAGCAATATTCAAATAGCTGATGACGTTGTTGCAATAATCGCAGGAAAAGCTGTATCAGATGCACCTGGAGTATATGCAATGGCTGGTGGATTTGCTGGAGGAATTTCAGAAGTTTTAAGTGGTAAAAAGAACTTATCAAAAGGAATAAAAGTTGATGTTGGAGAAAAAGAAACAAAAATAGATGTAAACATTATAGTTGAATATGGTTCAAGAATTCCAGATGTTGCATTCGATATTCAAAACAGAGTAAAGACTGCAGTAGAAGGAATGACAGGATTAAAAGTTGTAGCTGTTAATGTACATGTACAAGGTGTAAACACAGAAGCAGCAACAGAAGAAAAAGAAGACAATACAGAAAACGAAGTTAAAGAATAATTAAACTTATATAAGGCACGTTTTTAATCGTGCCTTTAAATAAGTATATGGAGGAAAATAAAATGAAATTTTTAGACAAAATGATACTATGTATATTTTCAGTTTTAATACTATTAATGGCAGTAATTTCAAGTGCTTGCATATTTGGATGGATTGATGCTACAGGGTTATATGTATTTGTAACAAAGGCATTAGCAGACCAAACTACTTGCAATATTTTATTAGGATTAAATGTAGTTCTTATTTTATTTGCAATAAAAGGAATATTTTTTGAATCTTCGACAGATGAAGAAAAAAGTGTAGGAAATGGCATAATGCTTGAAAATGATGATGGAAAATTATTGGTAACAAAGGAAACAATAACAAGCATTGTAAATTCAGTTGTTGCAGGATTTGAAGGTGTAAAAGACCAACAATCAAAAATAACATTAGATGAGAATAACGATTTATCAATTTTACTAACAATAGCTGTATCAGACCAAGCTGTTATAAAAGATTTAAGCAATAACATTCAAGTACGTGTAAAAGATGCAATAAAAAAATCTTTAGATGTTGAAGTAAAGAGCCTAGACATTAAAGTAAAAGATATGGTAACACCAGTAAAGGATACAAAAGAAGCATAGAAAATTAAAAATACTTAGGTTGTATTTTAGTAAATAGTGAAAGGAATGGAAAAAATTATGAACGATATAAAAAAGTTTCTTAGAACATATGGTGGAGCAATCATCGGAGCATTAATTGCAATATTAATATTATGTACTCGTTTATATGAATTAATTATTTGGATAGTTTTTATATGTTTAGGAATATATATAGGAAATTACGTGCAACACAATAAAACAGAAGTAAAAGATAAATTAAAGAATTTTATAGATAGATTATAGTAAGGGGATTTTAATGGAAGAAATGACTAGAAGAGAGCTTGCTTTTTGCTATATTTATAGCCAAGAAATTCAAAAAGAAAATAGCAAAGCTCAGGTAAAATTATTTTTAGATAGTACAGAAGTAGAAGATGGAAGAACTAGAGAATATGTGAAAAATGTTGCTAGTGGAATAAAGGAACATGGCGAAGAAATAACAGAAAAAATAGCGAAAAACTTAAAAACTGGCTGGACTATAGAGAGAATATCTAAAGTAGATGTTTCTTTATTAAAACTTGCTATATATGAAATGAATTATATGCAAACACCTTTCAAAATAATAATAAATGAAGTTGTAAACATGGCGAAAAAATATGGAGAAGACTCTTCGCCAGCATTTGTTAATGGTGTTCTTGCAAAAATAGTTGAAGAAAATAATTCAAATAGTAAAGAGGTTGCTGATGAAAGCAACGAACAGTAGGAGCCAGTTGAAAAATAATTATAATTTTTTTTCAACTGAGTATATACCTTAAGAGAAAGGGACTGAAATGGAATATAATCCAATTACGGTAACAGATTTAAACAAATACATAAAGAACAAAATTGATGGCGATGAAATGCTAAATAATGTTTTGGTAAAGGGAGAAATATCAAACTTTAAAAACCATTATACTGGTCACATGTATTTTACTTTAAAAGATGAAAATTCATTAATAAAATGTGTAATGTTCAAAAGCTACACTACACATTTATCTTTTATGCCTAAGGATGGAATGAAGGTAATGGTCTTAGGCAGTGTTGCTGTGTTTGAAAGAGATGGAATCTATCAAATTTATGCAAAAGCCATGAAGGAAGATGGACTAGGAAGTTTGTACACTGCATATGAAGAATTAAAGAAAAAGCTAGAACAAGAAGGATTATTTGCAGAGTCACATAAAAAGAAAATTCCATTTATGCCTAAAACAATAGGAGTTTTAACTTCTAATACAGGTGCTGTAATAAGAGATATTATTAATGTAAGTACAAGAAGAAACCCAGGAGTGCATATTAGATTATACCCTGTTCCAGTGCAAGGACCCGGAGCTGCAGAAAAAATTGCAGAAGGCATTAAGTTTATGAACGAAAATAAACTTGCTGATGTTCTTATAATAGGTAGAGGCGGAGGCTCGCTTGAAGACCTATGGCCATTTAATGAAGAAATTGTGGCAAGAGCAATTTATGATTCGGAACTACCAATAATTTCTGCAGTTGGACATGAAACAGATTTTACTATTGCAGACTTCGTGGCAGATTTAAGAGCACCAACTCCATCGGCTGCTGCAGAACTAGCTGTTGCTAACATAGAAGATGTAAGAGAAACTTTAAAATTATATAATAACAGATACAAAGTTGCTCTAAAAAAGAAAATAGAATTAATGAGATTATCATATGAAAAATGTATGGCAAGACCTGCATACAAAAACCCAACACAGAAAATAAATGAGCAATATATGGTAATTGATATGAAAGTGAAGGCTTTGCAAAATAGCATGATGTTAAAATTGAAAGAAGCAAAGACAAGCTTTGTAAAAGAGACTGCTAAACTAGATTCTTTAAGTCCATTAAAAACTTTAACAAGAGGTTACAGCATTGTAACAAAGCAAGAAAGTGGTAAAGTGATAAAATCTGTAGATGATTTAAATTCAGGAGAAAAAGTAAATTTAAGACTATCTGATGGACAAAAAACAGCAACAATAGATTAGTTATAAAAATGAATTAGTACTGTGAGAAAGGAATACTATTTAATATGAACGAAGATATAAATTTTGAAGATGCGATGAAACAATTAGAAAGCATTGCAAATGAACTTGAAAAAGGAAATTTAACATTAGACGAATCCGTGAAAAAATTCGAAGAGGGCATGAATTTGTCTAAAAAATGTAATGACTTTTTAAATTCAGCAGAAAAGAAGATTACAATGTTGATTAACGATGGTGGAGAAATTAAAGAAGATAATTTTGTACCAAAGGAAGACTAATTGTAACTATATTATGACTAGAATTAGTGCAAAGAGAAAGGAACACAACAAGAGTGAGTAATTTAGTGAATTTTTATAATGATTATAGATATTTAGTTGTGCCATTTTTTACATGGATTGGAATACAATTATTTAAAATAATATGGGAATATGCAGAAACAAAAAGATTGAATATTAGAAGACTTTGGGGAGCTGGAGGTATGCCAAGTGCTCATTCAGCAGTTGTTGTTTCAATTACAACAATGATAGCGCGTAGCCAAGGTTTTTCATCTCCGGTATTTGCTTTATCATTCGTATTTTCAATGGTAGTTCTGTATGATGCATGTGGTGTAAGATATGAAACTGGAAAACAAGCTCATGTACTAAATGAGATAATGACAAATCCAGATTCTGAACTCTCAAAAATGACATTCAATGTAAAGCTAGAAGAACTCGTAGGACACACGCCATTTCAGGTATTTGTGGGTGCGATAGTAGGCTTGATTATTGGACTAATATTTTAATGTAGCAGGAAATGCAATAATATTAGAAATAAATTATTTAAAGCATCATGATGAAATTATAAGAGGAGGCTATTATGGAAGATATTGAAATCGCTAGGAATACTAGGTTAGATAATATTAATACTATTGCTGCAAAGGCTGGAATTGCTGATGATGAGCTTGAACAGTATGGAAATTTTAAGGCTAAGATTGATAGCAAAAAATTGCTTAATAGATTAAAAGATAGAAAAAATGGAAAGCTTATTTTAGTTACTTCAATTAATCCAACTCCATTAGGAGAAGGTAAAACTACTATGGCTATTGGTCTTGCAGATGGATTAACACGAATCGGAAAAAGTGCAATTATTGCTCTAAGAGAACCTTCTTTAGGACCTGTTTTTGGTATTAAAGGTGGTGCCACTGGCGGAGGATATGCTCAGGTAGCTCCAATGGAAGATATAAATTTGCATTTTACAGGAGATATTCATGCAATTACTTCTGCAAATGATTTACTTTCGGCTCTTATTGATAATCATATTTATTATGGAAATGAATTAGGATTTGAAAAAGTTACATGGAAAAGATGTGTTGACCTTAATGATAGACAGTTAAGAAAAGTAGAAACAGGACTATCTGGTGAGAAAAACATAGTTACAAGAGAAGATGGATTTGATATTACTGTTGCATCTGAAATAATGGCTATTTTATGTTTGGCAACTGATATCGAAGATTTGAAAAGAAGAATTGGAAACATTACAATTGGTTATAATAAAGAAGAAAAGCCAATTACTGTAAGAGATTTACATGCAGAAGGAGCGTTAACTGTTTTACTAAAAGATGCAATAAAGCCAAACTTGGTTCAGACTTTAGAACATACTCCAGCAATAATTCATGGAGGACCTTTTGCAAATATTGCTCATGGGTGTAACAGTATTATTGCTACTAAAACTGCCATGAAGTTAGCTGACTACACAATAACAGAAGCTGGTTTTGGATCAGACTTAGGTGCAGAGAAATTTATAGATATTAAATGTAGAAATGCAGGCATAAAGCCAGACGCAGTCGTTTGTGTTGCTACAATTAGAGCATTAAAGTATCATGGAGGACAAGCAAAGGAAGAAATAACAACAGAAAATCTTGAAGCATTACAAAAAGGGATAAAAAATTTAAACAAACATTTAGATAATTTGAAAAATGTATTTGGATTAAACGTTATTGTTGCGATAAACAAATTTGACACAGATACGGATGCAGAGATTGAACTTCTAAGTAATGCACTAAGAGAGCAAAACATTGAAATGAGTCTTGTTGAAAGCCATGAAAAAGGAAGCGAAGGGGCAATCGATTTAGCCGAGAAAATTTTAAGAATTGCAGATGAAGAAGAAAACATGCAATTTGCTTACAATAATTCAGATAGTGTAAAAGAAAAAATAGAAAAGGTTGCAAAAAATATTTATGGTGCAACAGGTGTAGAGTATTCGGAAAAAGCATTGCAAGAGATTGAAAAAATCGAGAAAATGGGATATTCGCATTATCCAGTATGTATTGCTAAAACACAGTATTCATTCTCGGATGATCCAAAAAATCTAGAATGTAATGAACCGTATGAGTTACATGTAAATGACATTGCATTAAAAACTGGAGCGGAGTTTATAGTTGTAATCACTGGAAAGATAATGACAATGCCAGGGCTTCCAAGAGTTCCAGCTGCCGAAAAAATAGATATTGATAAAAACGGAAATATAATAGGAATATTTTAGTATAAATCCACCAAATCAAGGAATAATAAACTTGAAAGGTGGAATTTTTATGTTAAAAAATAAAAAAGCAATCGCAATTATTTCAGTATTATTAATAATATTTTTGTTATATAACATATTTTTTACAAATAATAATATATTAGCACTATCAAAATATGGCTCGAGGGGTTCGGAAGTTACACAAATTCAAACAAAGTTAAAAAGATGGGGATATTATTCTGGAAGTATTGATGGAATTTATGGCTCTGAAACGTTAGCAGCTGTTAAGTATTTTCAAAGAAAAAACGGATTAACAGTTGACGGAATTGCCGGGAAAAAGACACTAGAGGCAATGGGAATATTTAATTCTAGTGGTAATTCCAACTCTAGCAACAGCACGAGTAGCAGTGATTTAAATTTACTTGCGAGAACTGTATATAGTGAAGCAAGGGGAGAACCATATGCAGGGCAGGTTGCCGTTGCAGCTGTTGTATTAAATAGAGTAAAAAGCAGTTCATTTCCAAACACAATAGCAGGAGTAATATATCAAAAAGGTGCATTCACGGCTGTATCCGATGGTCAGATTAATTTAACACCAAACCAAACAGCATACAATGCTGCAAGAGATGCGCTAAATGGTTGGGATCCATCGTATGGCTCAATATACTACTTCAATCCAAGCACTGCAACAAATGCATGGATTTGGTCAAGACCGCATGTTGTTACAATAGGAAAACATAGATTTTGTAAATAGCAATAAATGCTTGACAAACCTCCAACATATTGATAATATAAAGTAGCAGAAATATTAGGAGGATACAATGATTTTTTACCCTAAAAGTTACTTTAAAAACATATTAGAAATAGATATGAACTTTATAGAAAAAAATAATATAAAGGCTATTCTATTGGACATAGACAACACCATGATAGACACAGATAATAACATTTTGGAAGGACTTGAAGATTGGGTTGAAGAAGCAAAAAAACATGGTATAAAATTCTGTATTCTATCTAATACAAATAAAAAGAAAAAAGCAGAAAAAATGTCAAAAAAGTTGGAGGTTCCGTATATTTATTTTGCTAAAAAACCATTTAAATTTGGCTTTAATAGGGCAAAGAAAATAGTACAAGAAAATAGCGAAAATATAGCTGTAATTGGAGACCAAATACTAACAGATGTGCTTGGAGCAAACAGGAGCCATATGTACTCTATTTTAGTTGAACCACTTGCCGAAAAAGACATTTTTGTAACAAGATTTAATAGATTAATAGAAAGACAAATTTTAAAAAAATATAAACAAAAGTAAAAGAGGTATTTAAATGTACATTAACAATATAAACATATTATATTATTTATTTTTAGGAATTATTGGACTTGGAATTGGTCAATTTGTGGCATGGAGTACAGTAAGACTTCCAGATTATAAAAAAGTTTTCGTAAGAGAATTTTTTACAATTTATTTAAAAAATGAAAAGCCTAAATACATATACATGGTGGCGATGGCACTACTGTATGTTGGAGTTTTGTATTTGTATGGATTTCAAATAAAAACATTAGCGTATCTAGCCTTAATACCAATGTTAATTAGTGCCTTAGCAATAGATTATAGACTGAAAATAATTCCTAACAGATTGAACTTAACAATTTTTGAAGTTGGACTAGTTTACACATTCGTAGAAGGAATTGTAAACATAAATATAGCCATAGACATGCTACTTGGAATGGTTGCTGGAGCTGGAATTTTCTTATTTATAACATTAGTAGGAGGCTTAATTGCAGGGAAAGAAGCAATGGGCTTCGGAGATGTAAAACTAATGGGAGCACTTGGTTTATTCTTCGGCTGGAGAACAATAATTATAATTTCACTTATTGCCTTCTTATTAGGAGCAATAATTGGAGTAGCATTAATAATTTGTAAGAGAAAAACAGGAGATGAGTATATTCCATTTGGTCCATTTATAGTAATAGCAACAATAATTGCAATATTTGTACCATTTAATGTATTATTCTTTGTATTAATTAAGATATTTACACTAGGAACGTATAAGGCACAATTAATATAGTAGGATGTTAAATAATTATAATTTTGACTGCATCAAATATTATCTCAAACACGGTTACATATACAAAGTATGTGCCAATGAATTTCATTTCCGTTGTCAAAATTTAATTCTTTAACAACCTAAAACTCGTATAATAGAAGGGGAAGCAGTAAAAAATGAACAATAATATTCGCTGGCTAAGAGATAAAATAAAAATGTTAGATATGCAAGGCATAATAATTTCTAATCCGATAAATATAAAATACCTAACTGGAATTGAAGCAGATGGTGTGTTTTTAATTACGCCTAAAGAAAATATTTACATAACAGATGGAAGATATGTAGAAGCTGTAAATAATACTTTAACATTAAATGATGAAATAGTTGTGTATGATATGCAAGACATATCAAGAGATGACTATGAAAATTTCTTCTTGTTTTGTGAAAATGTTGGCTTTGAAGAGGAATATGTTACATATGCAAAATATAAAGATTTTATGCACAGATATAAAATAAACAATTTGGAAGAAACAGAGGGAATAATCGAAAAACAAAGAATGATTAAAGACCCAGAAGAAATAGAGCTTATAGAAAAAGCTTGTAAAATTACGGACGATTGCTTTAATCATTTAAAGAATTTTATAAAAATTGGATTAACTGAAAAACAAATTGCAAAAGAAATTGACGATTTTTTCATAGACAATGGTGCAGAAGACGTTGCTTTTAGTACAATTGTTGCGTCTGGTAAGAATTCATCTATGCCACATGCAGTACCAACAAATAAAAAAATAGAGGCAGGAGACCCAATAACAATAGATATGGGGTGTAAATACAAAGGATATTGTTCAGATATGACAAGAACGATATTTGCAGGATATGTACCAGAAGAAGTAAAACCAGTATATGAACTAGTTTTAAAAAATCAGAGACAGGTAATTAACGAAATGAAAGAAGGAGTAAACCTAAAGCTTGTAAGTAGAATGGTTGAAAATGATTTTAAATTACACGGATATGATTTAATACATGCGTTAGGACATGGAGTAGGATTACAGATACACGAATTCCCATATGCAAGTACTAGAGTTGACTTTGTGTTAAAAAATAATATGATAGTAACAGATGAACCAGGAATATATATACCAAATCAATTTGGTGTAAGAATAGAAGACACAGTGCTTGTAAACAGGGGAATGAGTACAAGTTTAACAAAGTCAGAAAAAGATTATGTGATTGTAGACGAATAAAATTAGTTGAAATGAGACATATTAACTTTTTACGAAATTTCAACATGTTGTGCTTGGTCGGAGCTCCTTCGGACTCCTCAAAAGGCGCACTTCCAGTTGAATTTCTAAAAAGTGAATATATCTCACATTAAACTAGCAAATTTGAAAGACTGAAAAAAAGTGCTACAACACTTGATTTTTCGCCTAAAATATGGTATGATTACATAGTCGCGTTTTAATGAGATGAAAAATTAAAAAATATAATAAAAAACTAGAAAGGGGTAATAATAATGGCAAGCGTATATTCAGCAGGCGATTTTAGAAACGGAACAACATTTGAAATGGATGGAAATGTATTCAGAGTAGTAGAATTCCAACATGTAAAACCAGGAAAGGGATCAGCATTCGTAAGAACAAAATTAAAAAATGTAATATCAGGAGCAGTTATAGAAAAAACATTTAACCCATCAGAAAAATATCCAGCAGCTCAAATAGAGAAAAAAGAAATGCAATATTTATACAATGATGAAGATTTATACTACTTCATGGATAATGATACATATGAGCAAATACCTTTAAACAAAGAACAAATAGGAGATGCATTAAAATTCATAAAAGAAAACATGAGTGTAACAATGCTTTCATATAAAGGAAGCGTATTTGCAGTAGAACCACCAATGTTTGTTGAGTTAGAAGTTAAATATACAGAACCAGGATTTGCTGGAAACACAACAACAACATCTGGAAAACCTGCAACATTAGAAAATGGATATGAACTTACAGTTCCAATGTTTGTTAACATCGGTGATGTTATAAAAATAGACACAAGAACTGGAGAATACATGGAAAGAGTTTAATTTTGGTTGAACTCGAAACATTAAAAATTTAAATTAATATAAAAATATTAATTTAAAGGAAGGATAAATTATATGGCAGAATTTAGTGAAAAATATTCTAAAATAATAAAGGATATAGAAAAAAGTATTTCTGATGAGAAAGAAAGAGAAATCGTTTTGAAAAAAGTTTCTGAACTTTCATTCATGTATATGGATGTAATTGATAGAATTTCAAATGTTAATTCAGAGAGAATGGATGACATTGAAAAACATCAAGATAAATTAGACGAAAAAATAGGCAAGGTAAAAGATACAGTCGACTTAATAAAAAAAGATATTTATGAAGATGAAGACTATGATTTTGAAATAGTTTGCCCATATTGCAATCATGAATTTGTTGCAGACATAGAAGATGAATTAAAAGAAGAAATCGAATGCCCAGAATGTCATAACAAAATAGAACTAGACTGGGATGGAGAAGACGATGATTGCTGTTCAGGTGGATGCTGTGGATGCGGACATCATGACGAATGTGGTTGTGATGAAGACGAAGAAGATAGCGATACTGATAACGAAGAAAAAGACGATAATGATGATGACATGTAATTTAAATAAAAATCTATAAGAGAAATCTTGTAGATTTTTTGTTTTGGGTATTGCACAAATCTAATTTTTATGCTATTATTATAAGGTCAGTTAGGGGTATGGTGTCAGTGGTAGCATGCCGGTCTCCAAAACCGTTGGGCTGAGTTCGAGTCTTAGTACCCCTGCCACATAATAAATTAGAAAATGAAGCCGTAAGGCTTTATTTTTGTTTTAGAGCGTATTGAAAAAGTTTAGCGGATTTACCGCTAAACCATCTTTTTTTATTGTTAAATGTAAATGGCAACCGAGTAGTAGCCCCATTAGTTGGTTTTCCTAAAGAATCCTTGTATGGATTGTTTATAATGCCATACACATTTTTTGGACCAACATTGGCAATTATTTGGCCAGCTACTACTGTGTCATACTTGGATACAATAAAGTTTGGAGAAACGTGACAATAAGAAACTTTTATGTCATCATTTTCAACTACTATTGTATATCCTCCACCAGCTCCCCAGCTTGCAAATGTAACAGTGCCGGAACAAACTGCAAGAATATTAGTTCCTTCTGGTGCTGGTATGTCTATTCCAGAATGATAAGTTGAGGCACCAGAGGTAGGAGAGGTTCTATAGCCAAAATAAGAACTGATATATGTGTAGCCGTCCAATGGCCAAATAAAATTATCTAAATTTAATGAAGCAGATGACTGAATAATAAGAAAAAATATTAATACTATAAATATAATTACAATGGTGAAATAACCACCCAAAAGTTTAAAAAAACTATTAGACAAGATAATCCTCCTACTTTGGAAAAATATCTATACTAATAGTTTTTGGTATTTTAATTAATTATTATTTTGACTTTTTAAATGCAAAGAATTTACTAATGAAGAAGTTTAAGATTATAACAATTATTGTTACAACCATTTTAACTGCCATCTGCCAGAAATCACTTGCACTTACAACAGGTATTAAGAATAGAAGTGCATCAAGGCCAAATTCTAAGACCATAGTAAAAGCTCTTCCAGCAATAAATTTCCAAAATTCTTTAAATTTTTCATTAAATCCTTTTGCTTCAGAATGAAAAACTAAATCTTTATTGGTAATATAAGCAACAAGAACTGCTGCAATAATAGCAATTGCATTTGCAACATTTTTATCTAGATTAGAAAAAGCTTTAGTTAAAATTGCAAATGTTCCCCAATTTATAATAGTTGTTAGTACGCCAAAAACTGCGTATAATATAACTTCTTTAGTACAAAATTTTTGTATTAATCCTTTTATTTTTTCAGTTAAATTTTTCATAATAACCCCATTTCATTAATATTAAAAATAATAACATACAATTTGAAGTTTGTCTATAATTTTTATATTTTTTGTAAAACAAAGATAAAAAATGCCCAAGGTAGTAAACAATTTAGTCTACTACCTTGGGTGCTTCAAAGGTATGTGGGGTATGTCTACCACGTTTTTCATGCCCCTCTTTCGAGAATTGCTTTGATGCTGAGCCAGCTTTCAATTTTGGGTAACGTATCTATAACTTCGTTATAGTCGTAGCCACGCATTTTTAAAGCCTTCACAGCGGTTGAAAACTCTGCAAAATCTTTTGCAAAATTTGCATTTGATGCAATTGCAACAAATTTTTTGAATACCTCGATATCATCGAGAATATTACCAACTGTCGGATGACGTTCGATGTCCTTTTTATCGTTAAGCGTTGCTTTGAAGGCAGACAGCTGAATTCTAAGAGGAGAATCAGAACGGTTAGGTTCTTTCGAGACAGCATTTTCCATATTACTAGAAGCAGATGGAAGAGTCTTGTTTGGCTCATAAATGATGTCATCTTCGTTAAAAGAAGTAACCTCAGTAGAATTTTCGTATTTAGCTCCAGTGGTCACTTTATTGGTGGTAATCGAATTAGATTCAATCGACAACCAAAGTGCCTTCAAATAATTATGCAATACTGCTGCATGTTTCATAAAGAATTCTGCTTGATAAAACTGAAATCCTATTGCCCGAAGTCCTCCAAATATATTTTTAGGGGAACTGCTCAGAAGATAAAAAATCCTATTCATGTCATATTCAGAAGAACTAAGACATTTATTGTAACAATGAGAACATGCTACATATGTCAAAATTTCATCATACGACAATGCTTTGAAGAGTGACTTGTAAGCTTTTTGACAGTTCTCTGGACATTGAACCTTTAAAAAGTTTGGATGAACTTTTCGACGCTGGTATCGAAGTTCGTTACGCAATGGTTTAATCATCGCTTTAGAAATTTCAATGGAGCGTTCTGCTATAGGGGGTTCGTTTTCGAGAATGTCTTCATTGAAGTATTCAATTTTTTCTCGAATTCCTAATTTGTGTAATCCTCCAAAAGGACTGAGTGTTAGCAGAAAAAGAACATCTGCTGCGTAAATGTCATCGGAATTGTTGACAAACTTGAAAAAAATGTCAACTAGTTGGTTTTGCCAATGTTTAGGCAATTCGTCAAACTGACTTTGGAATTTACTCCGAAAGATAATCGGAGCATTGCTTGTACGAATAATTGTTGTTTTTTCCATACACAATTCTCCTTTTTGCATTTTTGTGTTGGTAATGTGAGGCAAAGGCCTATACATCATATTATACGCTATTTTCTATATTATGTCAAACAAAAAAACAACTTATATTGGAAAAATGATAGACATTAAATAAAAACTGGTGTATAATAATTACATATGGGGATGTATTTGGTTTTCGACAGTATCCCAGAAGTATATGTAGCGAGTAGTGGATGGCTGCTTCGGCCACTATAAAAAAGCAGAAATAAAAATAAACGCTGATAATACAGAATTAGCATACGCTGCCTAAGTTTAGGTAGCTCGTCTTACTAGGAAGGCCTACGGTCTTAGATAAGGCGTCAATTAGTAGGATAACAACACTGCTTTAGCCATTAAAGCAGTAGGTAAAACAAATGGCTACTTGTAAAATTCGTTTGTTTGTTAATGAATTTTACAGGGAAAATTAAATAACAAACTGCACTCGGAGAAACATATATGGAAAGAATATTGGACAGGGGTTCAACTCCCCTCATCTCCACCAGAATAAAAATTAGAATTTTGACAAAAAATAACTAAGCTGAAAAATAGTTAACCTAGGGAGTTGAAAAGGAGGAATAGAAAATTGTCCAGTGGACAATTTTCCCGACGCGGCTCGGCAACTCCCCTCATCTCCACCAGAATTTATATATGTATTAAGTGAAAAATGGTTGTATTATCTATTTAGAAGAATACAACTTTTTTATTAAGAAAATATAAAAAATGCTTGACAAGCACGAACAAATGTTTTATAATATATTCCATTAAATGTAAATGGAGTGATGGGTATGAGAAATACTAAGAAAGAAAACCAAACGTTTGAAGACATTAGACACATTGACGAGAATGGAGTAGAATTTTGGTATGCGAGAGAATTGATGCCTATTTTGGAATATTCAAATTGGCAGAATTTTGAAAAAATAGTGAAAAAGGCTAAAATATCTTGTGAAAATAGTGATATAAGTGTGTTAGACCATTTTACTAATGTCAATAAAATGGTCTTAATAGGTTCAGGAGCTTATAGAGAACAGACAGATTATAAACTAAGTCGTTATGCTTGCTATTTGATAGCACAAAATGGAGATAGCAGAAAAAAGGTAATTGCTTTAGCACAAACATATTTTGCAGTACAGACAAGGAAGCAGGAAATTACAGAAAAAGAATACAGTCTGTTAACTGAAGATGAAAAAAGATTTTATCAAAGAAATTTAACCAGAAAAGGAAATTATTCGCTCAATATTGCTGCAAGAATGCTGGGGTAAAGAACTTCGATAAATTTCACAATGCAGGTTATAAAGGATTATATAATGGAGAAACAGCTGACGATATAGCTAAAAGAAAAGGACTAAGATATAGAGAAGATATTTTAGACAATATGGGAAGCGATGAATTAATTGCAAATTTATTTAGAATTTCTCAAACAGAGCAGAAATTAAAAAAAGATAATATACAAACTGAAAAAGAAGCAAATAAAACCCATTATAATATTGGAAAAAATATAAGAGAAGTAATTGAAAAGAATGGTGGAACTATGCCAGAGGATTTACCAACACCTGAAAAAAGTTTAAAGCAGCTTGAGAAAGAAAAAAACAATATGCTTAAAAACAATAAATGAAATTATATTTAATATAAATCATTGTTGGAAATATAAAAGAGTCGTACCATCTATTCAGAAAATACGACTCTTTTATTGAGAATGATATCACTCCCGACCTTCGAAGAACTTGCTCATCGCAAAGCATGCGATAGACTTTGCGAAGTTGCTGTCATCGAATTTTACCTCGCTGATGTTTAAAGCTTTAAAGTCAGAATAGACAAAACTGGAAACATCTTGACTAGCTAGTGCTCCTCCGACGATTAAAATGGAGGGATGTACAAAATGCATAAAAGGAATAATTTTTCGCAATACGATGTCTTTCGCCTCAAAGAGGCTAATTGAATCTGTGCTATGCTCAAAGAGAGTGCTGATAGCCTTTCTCTCACATGTGTCAAGAGTAATTAATCCCTTGGCAGGACTAATTGTGCCATTTGATAACAGATAAATGGCTTCATTGCCAACATACAGATACCACATGTCATCTAGTAAATAGTCTGCTTTCAACATGTAGTAATTAGCTCTTACTGCTTCAAAAAGTGTACATTTGTCTAGAAACGAAGAACTGTTCAATGATAAATGTGAATTGGAGATAATGACATCACCTGAGAGAGTTATTGCCCCCTGAATAGAAATGCCGACATTTAGTATTTTGTCCTCTTGCGAGAAGAGATGAACTAAAAATGTGATTTTGGACAAAAGACTAAGGTTTGTGTTATGAATGATTGCAATAAAACTATCATAGTTTTCCTTAGAGAGCACTTCACTTAATTCAACAGTTTCTTGGGCTAGATTCAGTGCAATGCAGTTAATGCTAATTCCATCAGAATAAATGCCAATAAATAATGATGTGACCAAAATATCTGGATTGATCTTATAAGAATCTCCTCCGTTAATTATTATGCTTTCATTAAGCAAAGATTCAACTTTTTTCTTTACAGTAGGCCAACTTACGCCAAGTTTGATTGCGATAGAAGGCTTATCAACTGTTTTGGCATGTACTACTCCTGATAGGAAAAAATAATCTTCCTTTAACATTTTGAGTTGCCGTTCTGTCATTGTGTTACCATCCTTTCAAAAAAATGCTCGTTGCGAACTAGGAACATTATACCATAATTTAGAACTCGAATCAATTAAAATGTAGATGCAGACTGATGTTTTCTGAAAATTACCTTGTATTTTTACATAAGTTATAGTATATTATTCTTCGAAGGAGTGTGATTTATTTGAAAATTACTGATGAGAAGGAATTAAGAAAAATTGCAAATGATGTTAGAATTGATATAATAAATGAAGTATACAGTGCTAAATCTGGTCACCCAGGAGGAGCATTATCAATAGCAGATATATTAACGGTTTTATATTTTAATCAAATGAATGTAAATCCAGAGATGCCTCAATCTAATTTAAGAGACAGATTGGTGCTTTCGAAGGGGCATGCATCAGCTGCTTTATATGCTGTGCTTGCCGAAAGAGGATTTATTAATAAAGAAGATTTAAAAACTTTCAGAAAATTAGGTTCAAATTTACAAGGACATCCAGACATGGAAAAAGTTCCGGGAGTGGATATGTCTACTGGTTCGCTGGGACAAGGTTTGTCTATTGCAAATGGAATGGCTATTGCATCTAAAATGGATAATTTGGGTTGCAGAGTTTATTGCATTTTAGGAGACGGAGAAATTGAAGAAGGACAAATATGGGAAGCTGCAATGGCGTCTAATAAATATGAATTAGACAATTTATGTGTAATTTTAGACAATAATGGTTTGCAAATAGATGGAAAAGTTGAAGAAATTAAAGCTTTGGATTGTTTGTATAGCAAGTGGGAATCATTTGGTTTTAATGTTATTCCATGTGATGGGCATAATATTGAAATGTTGATAGATAGTTTCGAGAAAGCAAGACAGACTAAAGGACAGCCAAGTATAATAATTGCTAGAACTGTGAAAGGCAAAGGAGTTCCGTTCATGGAGAACAAAGCTGAATGGCATGGAAAGGCTCCAAGTGATGAAGAATATGAAAATGCAATGAAGGCACTGAAATTAGAGGAAGAAAAAATAGAACATAATATTTCAGAATTACCTGGAAAGGAGGACTCAATATGTTTTTAGATAAGAAAATTGCAACACGTCAAAGCTATGGAGAGGCTTTAGCAGAGCTAGGAGAAGAAAATAAAAATGTAGTTGTACTAGATGCAGATTTATCTGGAGCAACAAAAACATCAATTTTTGCAAAGGAATTCCCTGAAAGATTTTTTGATATGGGAATTGCAGAGCAAGATATGATGGGAACTGGAGCAGGATTAAGTACTTTTGGAAAAATTCCGTATGTTAGTACTTTTGCGGTGTTTGCAGCAGGAAGAGCTTATGATCAAATAAGAAATACAATAGCACACACAAATGCTAATGTAAAAATATGTGCTACACATGCTGGAATAACTGTTGGTGAAGATGGTGCAACACATCAAATGCTAGAAGATATAAGCATGATGAGAACTCTTCCAAACATGATGGTTATGAGCACATCTGATGATGTTCAAACTAAATGGGCAATAAAAGAAATTGCAAATGTAAATGGACCCGTGTATGTAAGATTATCGAGACTTGCAACACCAGTAATATATGATGAAGGATTTGTTAAGGAAAACAATATAAAGTTTGAAATTGGTAAGGCAATTCAAATTGGAGATGGAACAGACGCAAGCATAATAGCAACAGGTGTGACAGTTTCTGAGGCTTTAAAGGCACAGAAAGTATTAAAAGAAAAAGGCATAAATGTAAGAGTAATAGATGTTCATACTATAAAACCATTAGACAAAGAAATGATAATAAAGTGTGCAAAAGAGACAAAAAGAATAATTACAATAGAAGACCATAGCATAATAGGAGGTCTTGGAACGGCTGTATGTGAGGTACTTTCAGAAAATTATCCAGCAAAGGTAACAAGAATAGGAATAAATGACACATTTGGAGAATCTGGAAAAGCAGAAGAGCTTTTAAAAAAATACAATTTAAATAGCGAATATTTGGTAAAAATATTATCAAAATAATTGTGAATTTTTTGTGAATTTTATACTCTTGAATAATAGTGAGTAATAAAGCAAATTGAGTGAAAAAATTACGCTCAAATTGCTATTTTTTTTGCCGAATACTCTTGCATTTAATGTCGTTTATTGTTATTATAAAGAAGAATAAATTATTATGATATAAGATGTCGAATATATGACATTCATTTACTAAAGACAGAATTTAAAAATGACTGAAAATGGTCTGAGATAAATAAAACTATTAATTTCGCCCAAAAATGGGCGTCCCTAATGGGCGAAAAGTTGCCGAGAAAGGGCGAAGAGAGGATTTTAAAATGATAGAGTTTAGGAATGTTTCTAAAGTATACGATACTGGCACAGAGGCTGTACACAATGCTAATTTTACTATTAATAAAGGAGATTTTGCATTCTTAGTTGGTAGTTCTGGTTCTGGTAAGTCTACTTTAATAAAGTTAATTTTGAAAGAGGAAGAGCCAACTTCTGGACACATTATTATTAATGGAAAAGATACTACTTTCTTAAAGCCTAAGAGAGTTCCATATTTAAGAAGAAGTATGGGTGTTGTTTTCCAAGATTTCAGACTTTTGCCAGATAAAACTGTTTATGAGAATGTTGCTTTTGCAATGTATATTGTAAGAGCTACACCAAAACATATAAGAAGACAAGTGCCAATGGTTCTTGCAATGGTAGGCCTTTCAGATAAAGCAAATGTATATCCAAATGAGTTATCTGGTGGTGAGCAACAAAGAGTTGCGCTTGCTAGAGCATTAGTAAACAATCCATCAATGTTAATTGCAGATGAGCCTACAGGAAACCTAGACCCAGATACAGCTTGGGATATTATGAGACTTTTAAATGAAATCAATTTAAGAGGTACTACTTTGGTTGTTGCAACACACGCAAAAGATATAGTAGATAAAATGAACAAAAGAGTTATTCGTATAGAAAACGGAAATATTATAAGTGATAAAAAAGGTGGGTATGACAGTGAAGCATAGTATATTTGGTTATTTATTAGGAGAAGGTTTTAGAAATGTATTTCACAATAAAAAATCATCGGGTGCGTCACTTGCAATTATGTGTGCCACTATGTTGATTTTTGGCTTATTTTTCATGATTATAGAAAACCTAAACAATGCAGTTGAAACATTGGAAACACAACAAGGAATTCAAGTTTTTATTCAAAAGACTGCAACAGATGCTCAAATGGAGCAAATTGGAGAACAAATACAAGCAATAGATGGAGTAAATAAGGTAACATTCGTGTCTAAAGAAGATGCACTAAATCAGACTAAGGAAAAATTAAAGGACAAGCAAGCTTTAATTGCAGGTTGGGATGAATCGAACCCATTCAAGGCCTCATATTTAGTAACATTAACAGACTTGAAACTAAGTTCTCAAGTACAAGATGAAATTAAAAAAATAGACAATATTGATAGTATACAAAGTAGAGACGAGACAATTAATGGCTTAGTTGCAATAGCAAATGGAGTAAGAATTGTTTCTGCTGTAATATTAACATTGCTAGTATTAATATCTATATTCATAATAGGAAACACAATAAAATTAACAGTACACGCAAGAAGAAAAGAAATATCAATTATGAAATATGTTGGAGCAACAGACAGCTTCATTAGATGGCCATTCGTAATTGAGGGTATAATAATTGGTATTGTTGCAGCATTACTTTCAATACTAGTTCTTGGAATTGCATATAGCTTAATTACAAATGCAGCAGCAAACTCAATAATAAGTACAATGGGAATAAAACTTCTATCATTTACAGATATGACAACATTATTAGTTATTGTGTATATGGTATTAGGAATAGGAATTGGTGCATTAGGAAGTTCTATTTCAATGAGAAAATATTTGCAGGTATAAAGGAGAAAAACTATGAAAAAAAGAATGTTATTAACTGTACTGTCAGCTTTAACAGTACTTATGCTAATATCATCAATAGTAGTAAAGTCATATGCATCTCTTACGGACGATAAGAGTGATGTGCAAAACAAGATAAATGAAGCTAAAAATGCGTTAAACGACATATCTGACGACAAAGATGAAGCTGAAACAGAATTGCAAAAAATTACTACACAAGTTACAGAAGCACAAAAGCAATTAGATACATTAGCAGCACAAATAGATGAGCTAAATGATACAATAGATGAAAAACAAAAAGAGATTGAAGATGAAGAAGCGGAGATTGAAAAAACTGATAACTTACTAAAGGAAAGAATGGTTGCTTTATATGAAATTGGAGAAACTTCATATTTAGACGTACTGTTTAATTCGGAAAATATACTAGATTTCTTATCTAACTATTCAATGATACAACAAATAGTTGAAACTGACTCAGCTTTGATTGACGAATTGGAAGCTAAAAAGGAACAATTGCAAAAAGATAAAAGCAATTTAGAAGAAGATAAAGCTAAAGTTATATCAGTAAAAGCAGACCAAGAAGTTAAAAGAGCTCAGCTATCTGCATTGCAAGAGAAAAAACAATCAGAAATTAATAAACTATCAGCAGATGAAAAGGCAAAACAAGCAGAGTTAGATGCCTATAATGCTAAGTTAAAAGAGATTGATGATGCAATCGCAGAGGCTTTGAGAAAAGCTCAAGAAGAAGAGAAAAAAAATAATGCAACAAATGGTGGAAATGGAAGTAGCTTTGATGGAACTTTTGCATGGCCATTAGATTATTCACCAAGAAGAGTAACTTCTAGAATGAAATACAGATGGGGCAGATGGCACAAGGGTATAGACATTGGAACAAATGCTGAAATAGGAAAAAGAGTTATAGCAGCAGCATCTGGAACAGTAATATATAGTGCATATCAAGCAGGCTCATCATCAAGTGCAGGTTATGGAAATTACTTGATTATTTATCATGGAAATGGATATTGTTCATTATATGCACACATGGATTCAAAAGCAGTAAGTACAGGGCAAAGAGTATCACAAGGACAATTAATTGGGTACTCTGGAAACACTGGTGGTGTTGCACCTCACTTACATTTTGAAATAAGAAAGGCAACGTCAATAGGGGACTTCTTCGGAAACAACTGGAAAGACCCATTAGATTATTTGCCTGGTGGATATACAATAGTAGATTAACAATAAATTAAATACATAAAAGGAGGGAACATTTATGAAGAAGAAAATACTAACACTAATTACCATTTGTTTAATTTTAGTATGCTTCTCCATAAATGTTTTTTCTGCTAATGAGGTTTCACAAAATGAAATAATATATGGAGAAACCAATAGTGAAGCAACTAATAAGACTCTATTTGAACAGAAAACAGAGGTAGATAATAAACTAAATGAATCAAATTCTAGACTTGAATATGTAAAAAGTGAAATTTCTGCTTCAATGCAGAAGGTGCAAGAACTAGATGATTCGATAAACGATTATCAAAATAAATATAATGAATTACAATCACAAATAGCATCATTAGAAGCAGAAATTTCTTCAACACAAAATGACTTAACAAAAACTGAACAAGAATATGCGAGAAAAGAAAATTTACTAAAAAAGAGAGTAGTAGCACTATATGAAGGTGGTGAAACTACTTATTTAGATGTATTGTTGTCATCTAAAAATTTATTCGATTTCTTATCTAATTATTATATGTTAGAACAAATTATAGAATTTGACAGTAACTTATTAAATGAATTAGATGAACAAAAACAGAACATAGAAGTAAAAAAAGCAGAACAAGAAAAGAAAAAAACAGATTTAAGAGTTGCAAAGGCAAAACAAGGGCAAATGCAAATATTAATGGAAAACCAGAAAACTTTGCAGGTAAGTTATGCATCAAAATTAAGTGAAGAAGAAAAGAATTTATATGAACAAATAGAGCAATATAAAAAAGAGCAAGAAGATTTAGAAAATCAAATTCAAGCAGCTATAAATTGGAGTGGAGCCTTAGCAATACAATACAAAGGTGGAGTAATGTTATGGCCAATAGCAGTAGATGGAACATATATAACATCTCCATATGGAAACAGATTACACCCAATACAAGGAGTGTATAGATACCATGATGGTATAGACATTGGAAATGCAGGCTATGGAGCTCCAGTTATTGCAGCAGCAGATGGAATTGTAACATATGCGGGTGTAATGAGTGGATATGGTAACTGTGTAATGATAAACCATGGAGATGGTATAGTAACTTTATATGGACACGGGCAAGAAATATATACAGAACTTGGTGCAACTGTAAAACAAGGAGATGTAATAATGGCTGTTGGTTCAACCGGAAATTCAACTGGTCCACACTTACACTTTGAAGTAAGAAAATTTGGGGTAGCAGTAGATCCAATTCCATATTTGCAGGGTGATAATGCAAATAATAATACAATTGAAAATGAGAATGTAAATAATAATCAGACTATTAATGATACTTAAGATGTTAGACTATTAATGTAAAAATTAAAAAATGTAATAAAATTAGTATTTATAAAGTATAATACAAATAGCCAATGTTTATTATAATTGGCTTAAGAAGAAAGGACATAAAAATGGAAGATAAAAGAATAAAAAGACAGAATATTTATAAAATTATTATGCTTGTTATTTTGACAGCAACTATTACGTTCATGCTAACAACGATGATAATGTATAATAAATTTGTAACATCTTATGGTAGTATAGGAATTAAAACAAATACAGACGGAACAAGCTCAATTAGTACTACTGACTTAGTAAAAACGTTAGAGACTTTTAAAACAATGATAAAGCAAAAGTACATTGGTGAAGTTGATGAAGAAAAAATGGTAGAAGGAGCAATAAAAGGCTTTGTTGAAGGATTAGGAGATCCATACACAGAATATTTACCTAAAGAAGAAATGACTGAGTTTACAGAAGAAACAAGTAGCCAATATGTTGGAATAGGTGTATATTTAACAAATGATAAGACAACGAATACCATACTTGTTGTTGGTACTATGAATGGTTCACCAGCTCTAGAGGCAGGAATGCAAGCAGGTGATATAATAGAAAAAGTAAACGATGTTGCTTATACAGGAGAAACAATGGATGATGCAATAAAAGTACTAAAAGGCGAAGAAGGAACATCAGCAAAGGTAACAGTTTTAAGAGACGGAAAAGAAATTGATTTAACTGTAACAAGAAAGAAAATTACAGTAGAGCATGTTTCTTCAAAAATGGTAGAAAACAATATCGCATATCTTCAAGTAGATTCATTTGATAGCGGTGTTGCAGAGTCGTTCAAAAAACAAGTAACAGAGCTAGTTAATAAAGGTGCAAAGGGAATAATAATAGATTTAAGAAGCAATGGCGGAGGAATAGTTAGTGAAGCAACAGGAATTGCAGACTTATTCTTAAAGAAAGATGAGACAATTCTTATAACCAAATCAAAAATAGCAAATGAACAATTAACAGTATCTAAGAATGATGCAATTATAACAGATATTCCAGTAGTCATACTTGTAAATGAAGGTACAGCAAGTGCATCAGAAATATTAGCAGGAGCATTGAAAGACAAATATCCAAATACAACAATAGTAGGAATGAAAACCTATGGAAAAGGTGTAATTCAGACACTATATAGTTTATCAGATGGAAGTGGATTAAAAATAACAACAGAAGAATATTACACACCAAACCATAACAAAATAAATAAAGAGGGTATTACTCCAGATGTTGAAGTAGATTTAACGAAAAATGCAGAAGGAAAATACGAAACAGAATTTGATAAAGACGCACAAGTGAAAAAAGCTCTAGAAACAATAAAAACAAAAATAAAATAATAAAAAATCAGCATTCAGAATATGGGTGCTGATTTTTGTTGCTTAATATGGAATGGCTCAAAAGGGAAAAATGTCGAAAACTTCTTATAAATCGATAAAACTAGTCAAATTTTGCTATTGGAAATTTATGGAATATGTAGTATGCTTGTATAAAACAAAAAACAGAACACAAAACTAATAATGTGTGCTAAAAAGGGGGAAAAAATATTGGAATGTATTTATGTGCCAAAGGACAAGCAATTAACATTAAAAATAGCAGAAGAGATTGACGAACACACAACAGAAAAATTAAGGAGGAAGATTGATAATGAAATTACGCGATTTTTGCCTAGAAAAGTTATATTTGATTTTAGTAACGTTGCTTTCATGGACAGTGCAGGAATAGGAATGTTGCTAGGAAGATACAAGGTTATTAAGATGCTTGGTGGACAGCTAGAACTTATGAATGTGAATAAGCAAGTTGAAAAAGTTTTTGAAATTAGTGGAATATTAAAGATTATACCATTAATAAAAAATAATGAAGAAAATGTTGGTTAGATGGAGGCTAAAATGGTAGGAATTTATGATAATGAAATGAAATTGGAGTTTGTAAGCAAATCTTCTAATGAAGCATTTGCACGTATAACAGTGGCTGCGTTTGCATCCCAGCTAGACCCAACAATCGAAGAACTTGCAGACATAAAAACGGCTGTATCTGAAGCTGTAACAAATTCTATAATACATGGGTACGAAAATTCTGAAGGGATTGTTAAGGTAGAGTGTAAATTAAAAGATAATTGTGTAGAAATACAAATATCAGATTCGGGAAAAGGAATAGAAGATATCGAATTGGCTAAAAAGCCGTTATATACAACAAAGGCTAATTTGGAAAGGTCGGGAATGGGGTTCACAATAATGGAAAGCTTTATGGACGAGCTAAAAGTTGAATCTATTCCAGATATGGGAACAAAAGTAACTATGAGGAAATACATAATGACTGCTAGAGAAGATAAAAATGAAGTAGAAGATATCGAAAAAGTTAGTAAATAGTATATAAAAAGAATGCGAACACAAGAATAAAGGAAGGTTTTAGAATGCTGGAAAGTACATATGAAAATATCATAAAGGCTCAGCAGGGAAACACAGAAGTGCTAGAAAGCCTCGTAAAAAACAATATGGGGCTTGTCTATAACATAGCAAAAAGGTTTGTAGGAAGAGGATATGAGATAGAAGATTTAAATCAAATTGGAGCAATGGGATTGGTTAAGTCTATAAAGAAATTTGACACAAATTACAATGTTCAGCTATCCACATATGCTGTTCCTTTTATAATAGGAGAAATAAAAAGATATATACGAGATGACGGACGAATAAAAGTAAGTAGAAGCATAAAAGAATTGGCTGTAAAAATCAATCAAATTCAGAAAGAAGCAATGGATAAGAATGGAGAAGAATTAAAGGTAGAGCAAATAGCAGAAGTTTTAAATGTACCAAAAGAAGAGATAGCATTAGCATTAGATGCAAACTCAGCAAGTGTGGTAACCTCGATTAATGAGCCGGTGTATAATGATAAATCTGGAAAAGAGCTTTGTATAGAAGATACAATTGCAAGTGATAAAGATGAAGAAAATAAAATTGCAGATAAACTTACAATAAAAAAATTAGTAGAAGAATTAAATAGTCAAGAACAAGAAATTGTAATGCTAAGATATTATAAAGGAAAAACACAGACAGAAGTGGCAAAAAAGCTCGGAATAAGTCAAGTTCAAGTATCTAGAATAGAAAAAAGAATATTATATTCTATGAAACAAAAATTGGTAATATAAATATTAGTAATTTGAATGGTTGTGAAAATGGTTGCAAAATAATTATAATTTTGCAACTAAGTTTGTGCCTATAAGAGAGGAATTCAATCAATTATGAGAAAATTGATATTAATTATAATGCTGATTATATTGGCTACATTTACAATACCAATTATATTTACAATTCGTTTTGGGGATGGAGAAAAAAACGTAAAAGGAACTGGAGAAACAGTAGAAAATATAGGAAACAATGAATTGGATGAAGAAAAAAAAGAAAATTTCGCCCAAAATGGGGCGTCCCTAATGGGCGAAAATTATGAGTATAAGAGGTATGGTACAGTGAAGGTTTTGCATACCAAAGATAATAGTATAGAAGAAATGAAAATGGATGAGTACTTATTAGGAGTTGTTTCTGCTGAGATGCCGGCCGATTTTGAAGAAGAAGCGTTAAAGGCACAAGCGGTTGTTGCAAGGACATATACAGTATACAAAATTGAACATAATCAAAGTAAACATGGAGAAGCGGACATTTGCGATAATTCTGCGTGTTGTCAGGCCTGGATATCTAAAGATGATAGGATGGCTAGATGGGATGAAGATAAAAGAGAAAGTAATTGGGAGAAGATAGAAAAAGCTGTGAGTTCAACTGCTGGAAAAGTGGTTACTTATAATGGAGAGGTAATAGACGCATTTTTTCATTCTAATAGCGGTGGAAAGACGGAAGAGGTGTCTAATGTTTGGGGTGGTAGTGACCTACCATATTTACAAAGCGTGGAGACATCTGGAGAAGATGCTTATAGTCAATATCAATCAGAAGCTACATTTACAAAAGAAGAATTTGAAAAAAAGATAAAGGATAAATATCCGGAGTTTACAATAGATTATAATGATGAAAATTGCATAAAAGTGATAGAATACACACAAGGCGACAGGGTTAAAACAATAAAAATTGGCAACTTGGAACTATCTGGGGTTGAGGTTAGAAGTTTATTAGCACTAAGGTCTGCCAATTTTACAACGCAAATAAGTGAAAATGAAATAAAATTCACTGTAAAAGGTTATGGGCATGGTGTTGGAATGAGCCAAACTGGTGCGGATAGCATGGCAAAACAAGGAAGCAATTATGAAGAAATTATAAAGCATTATTATACAGGAGTGGAAATTACAAATTTGTAAAGAAACTAGATTATAGATATGAAATGATATTGCCAAAGGATTGAAAATTGTAGCAAGAATTATAGTAAATAAGAAGTCTGCAAAGTATGAGCAAACTAATTTGAAAAGCAATCTACTTTTATATAGTAGTTACTAAAAAATGTATATATCTTGAAAATTTGGGAAAACTTATATTAATAAAAAATAAGGAGGAACCAAATGGATAGACGAGGAAGAAGAGACGCAGATTCTAGAAAAGGTGTAAGTTTTTTAACATTGGGAGGTATAATTTTAATTGCAGTAATTGCATTTATTGTAGCGTACGTGTTGTACAGTAATAACTTATCAACACAAGCAAAAAACATAAACAATACACAAAAAATATCATCTACAGATAATAATAGAATGAATATGATAGAAAACACAGAAGCGGCAAGCAGTTCTATTGGTAAAAGCGTAAATGAACTTGAAAATACAACAAAAAGTACTACAAATACAGAAAATACAAATAAAATGGCAGTAAATACAAGCAAAAATGAAGAAAATAAAAATTTAAATAATAAGAATGAAAATAATAAAAATGAAAAAAAAGAAAAGCCAGATGCAACAAAAAATAATAATGTAAAAGAAAATACAGCAACCGAAAATGTAACAAATGTTGAACAAGTTGAGAAAACAAAAGACCCAACTTTTGTAAATCCAGTAGATGGTGAAAAAATTAAAGATTATTCAAGTGACAACTTAGTATATTCAGTAACTTTAGATGAATGGACTACTCATTTAGGAATAGACTATAAATCAGAAAAGACAGATATAGTAAAAGCCTCAGCAGACGGAAAAATTAAATCAATAAAAAATGATCCAAGATATGGACTAACGGTTGTAATAGAACATACAAATGGATTTGAGAGTGTTTATTCAAATTTGTTAACAGCAGAATTTATAACTGTTGGAGAAGAAGTAAAACAGGGGCAAACCATTGCAACAGTTGGAAATACTGCAAGATTTGAAATAGCAGATGAAACACACCTTCACTTCGAAATAAAACAAAACGGAGAAAATGTAGACCCTAATATATATTTAAAATAATAAAAAACAAATCATTTACAAATATGTAATGCACACAAAAACTTAAACTTTGTGTTTGCATTAGTATTGGTAAATGGTTTATTTTTATATAAAACCATTATTATGTAACAAGTATTATAAAATTGCTAAATTTTTCTATTGAAAAAACAAAAATGTTACTATATAATTATAAAACGAAGAGATATATAGTAAATAAAAAATATTAACTGTAAAAGGAGTAACGATGGAATCAAAAGAAAAAGAACAAATAAACGCAAGAAAGAAAAATATGCGAATTTATTCTGTACATAGAATGCTAACATTCGATTTACTATTTTACTATGCAATAAAGTTTTTATTTTTAACACAAGTAAAAGGTTTTACTGCAAGTGATATAGTGGTAGTGAGTGCATTCTTGGGCTTATTTAAGGTGTTATTTCAAATACCAATAACAGTTATAATCGATAAAATAGGAAATAGAAGAAGTTTGATTATAGCAGATTTATTTCAAGCAACATCTGTTACAGTAATAATGTTATCAAATTCTTTACCAGTGCTAATTATTGGTAACTTGTTTGGAGCGATAGCAGTTGCAATGAAAGACGTGGCAGAACCGGGGCTTTTAAATTCATCAATACCTGATGTAAAAGAAAAGAGCCAAATATATTCTAAAATTGATGGAAAATCTGTTGGAAACTTCTATTACATTTCTGCTTTTTCAGCAATAGTGTCGGGATTTTTGTTTGATATAAATGGCTATATACCAATGACAATATGTGTAATAATATTGTTAATATCAGCATTACTTGCGACTGGTTTTACAGAACTTACACCAGTACAGAAACAGGAGGATATTAAAAAATATTATAAAACATATTTTAGAGATTTAAAATTAGCATTTTCGTTCATATTTAATTCGAGTAGATTAAAAGCATTAATGCTATTTTCGGGTGTAATGTATGGAATTATAATGGTTATGAATACATACGAAATGGGACTTCTAGATGAAATGGGATTATCAGCATCTATAACAGGAATTATATATGCTATAATGCAAATAGTTGCTGGAATATCATCAAAACATCATGAAAAAATACATCAAAAATATAAAAATAAAACATTATCAATTGTTGGAGTTTCATATACGCTTGCATGTTTAATGGCAGGAATTATTGCCGTTACAGGGTTACCATATTGGCTAATTATAGGAATAATTGTAGCAACATATGCAGTACGTTATTTATCAACAGGTTTTTATTATGTGTTAATAAAAAAATATATAACGAATTTCACGAATGGAGAGGTTGCAAACAAAGTATACTCTGCACACAGTTTCGTAATAGGACTTGGAAACCTAATAATATGCGCATTTGGAGCTATTATTTCATCAAACTTTAGTGTAAAACATTCAATGATAATATTTGGAATAGTATTTTTTACAATTATGATTTTAATATTAAATTATATGAGAACAAGAGTTGGACTTGATCCAAATTCTTATAGAAAAAAAGACATAAATTATAAAGAATATATAGGTTTAAAGTAAGGGGAAACATTTTTAAGTTTCCTCTTTTACAATTAATTGTATGAAAAAATCATATTTATAAAAATGAAAAAATGGCAGAATTAAGCAAAAAGTAGGATAATTATACTTTTGAAAAAAACACTTGACAGCTAGCCATAATACATATAAAATAGTATATGTAAAGTATAGCTAATATAAAAAATTATAGATAGATAATTAAATAAAATTTATATATTTAGAGAGAGTATTAGATATATATTTATGCACATTGAAAATTTAATAGAAAGAGGTGTTAGATTATGCAAATTGTAATTGATATCGCCATTTTTCTAGTCTCAGCAATCATTTTTACCTTTGTAGGTATGGCAATAAGAAAAAAAGTAGCAGAATCAAAATTAGGAAGTGCAGAGGAAGAAGCAAGAAAGATAATTAACCTTGCACAAAAAGAAGCCGAAAACAAAAAGAAAGAAGAAATTTTTAAGGCTAAAGAAGAGATCATGAACAGTAGAAAAGATCTTGATAACGAGATTAGAGAAAGAAGAAGCGAAGTACAACAACAAGAAAGAAGATTATTACAAAAAGAGGAAAATCTTGAAAACAAAATGGAGCACATTGAGAGAAAGGAACAAGAAATCGAAAACAAGAAGCAAGAGCTTGAAAATAAGAAACAAGAAATATCAAAAACTTTGGACAAGCAAATGCAAGAGCTTCAAAGAATTTCAGGATTATCTAAGGAAGAAGCTAAAAATCAATTACTTGCAGATATGGACAAGCAATTAACTTTAGAAAAAGCAAACTTAATAAAGAACGCTGAAAATAAGGTTAAAGAAGAGTCTATAAAAAATGCGAGAGAAGTAATTGGGTATGCTATTCAAAAATGTGCGGCTGACCATACAGCAGAAACAACTGTATCTATAGTTCCACTACCAAACGATGAAATGAAAGGTAGAATAATAGGAAGAGAAGGAAGAAATATCCGTACATTAGAGACTTTAACAGGAGTAGATTTAATAATTGATGATACACCAGAAGCAGTAGTAATATCTGGATTTGATGCATTAAGAAGAGAAATTGCAAGAATAGCCCTTGAAAAATTGATGGAAGATGGAAGAATCCACCCAGCAAAAATTGAAGAAATGGTTGAAAAGGCAAAAGAAGAAGTTGCTGAAACAATCAAGGAAGAAGGAGAAAGAGCTTGCATGGAAACAGGCGTAATTGGACTTCATCCAGACATCGTAAACTTGCTAGGAAAATTAAAATACAGAACAAGCTATGGCCAAAATGTATTAAACCATTCAATAGAAGTTTCTAACTTGGCAAGAATTATGGCAGATGAATTAGGATTAGATCCAAAGCTTGCAAGAAGAGCAGGATTATTACATGATATTGGTAAGGCGCTAGACCATGATGTAGAAGGAACTCACGTTCAAATTGGTGTAGATATTCTTAAGAAATACAAAGAAAATCCACTAGTAATAAATGCTGTAGAGGCACACCATGGAGATGTAGAACCACAAACAGTAGAAGCTGTTTTAGTTGCTGCAGCCGATGCAATATCTGCTTCAAGACCGGGAGCTAGAAGAGAAACACTTGAAAACTACATCAAGCGTTTAGAGAAGCTAGAATCAATTGCAGACTCATTCAAAGGAGTTGAAAAATCATTCGCAATCCAAGCTGGTCGTGAAGTTAGAATAGTTGTAAAACCAGAACAAATTTCAGATGCAGACATGACAATTCTTGCAAGAGATGTTGCTAAAAAAGTAGAAGAAGAAATGGAATATCCAGGACAAATAAAAGTAAACATCATAAGAGAAACAAGAGTTGTAGACTACGCAAAATAAATTTAAAAGACGAGGAAAACCTCGTCTTTTTTTGTTTGTACAATTAGTGGACAATTCGGTACAATCCGGGGACGGAGAAAAAATGTACTAAAATGTACATGAAATAAAACTGTAATGTAAATTTAATAAAAATGCAATATAATTTTACCGTAATATAGTATATAATAAAGAAAAATGTATTATAAGGGAAGATTATGAATATAGAAAAAAGTCTAATTATGCTTGGAATTATTCCAACTAGAAAGTTTGAGTTTAATGAAACAAATTATATAGCTAAGGCCGTTGCCGAGAAGTTGGCAGACAATATACTCGAACTTGGGGATTCGTATAATGAATTATATATGCGAATTTATAATTGTAATATGAGTTATGCTCAAATTGCACCTAAATTTGGAAACGTTGTGTATTTTTACCCTAATAATACGTTATACTTTGATGAAAAATTTGACATAGCCAAAATTGATGAGAAGGTTATTCAAGAATGTGTTCATTATCTTCAAAATTTCAGGAAGTTTGATGGAAGTGAGCAAAGAATAGGAGTTTGTAATTTTGCAGAATTTAAAATATATTGCTTAGGACTTAATGAAGCTGTCACACAATACATTGCTTCTAAGGCTATTGGAGAAAAGCCACATAGGAAGAATAATGAAAGCATATCGATTTATACAATAAATGATAAATATTATCCATATCTTACGAGCTTAGTAATACAGTTGTTATTCTTTGTAGGAGAGAAGAATCTTATAAAGAGTGCGATAGATGGAACAGTAGATTTTGAAAATGATTTGTATAACACATTTGAAGGAAATACAAATAAGATTTTATCAAACTTTGATGCTATTCTGGATGAAAATAATGAAGAAAAAAGAAGTGAAGAGAAGATAATACAGCTATATATGGAAACACAAAAAATGATGTGCATGACTTACTTTGACAAAATTTATATCAGAATTGATACATTAAAAGAAATAGAAGAGTATACACATAAATTAAATGAGTATGGTAAAATAGTAGGCAGAATGCTTGAAAACAATGAATTAAATGATGAAATCAACGAATATACAAATAAGATGGAAAGCAAATTAAATAAAAAATATATAGATTTGTATGCAAAACAGTCTAAACATTCGTTAATAGTAGTATATCAAAATAAGTTATTAAACTTTTTTAGAAGAATTGCAAATTGGATTGGAAACAGAGCATAAAAAGCGTTTATATGTGAAAATTTATATGTTTGAAAAGTTGACAGTTCTTTTCAAATTACAAAAATAAAATGTTGCTATAGAAGGCAACATTTTTTTTCTCATATATTTTAGTGTTTACAATTTATGATTCATATATTTGTAAAACATGAATATCTATATTAAAAAAAGAAGGATAAAAAATTCAAAATAAATACGCTTAATGCAACACGCCAAGTTGTTTTCCAAGTTCTAAAAAAAACATGCTTTACAATAGAAAGACTATAGTCTTTTTTTACTGTTAATGCTAAACAATTAACGTTGTTATTTTCGGCTTCTAATGAATTTTCAACACTGGAGTTATTCTGTAGTTCTGAATTGGTCTCAAATATAGATGTGTCTGTTATTTGAGAAGCCGAGATTTCCGGTGTGGAACTGCAGTCAAGTGTTGAGGCATTAGCTGAGTTTTGATTAACTGATTCTTGCTTGCTGTTTAATTCGGAAGCAAATTGAGCATTATCATTATGTTCTTTTAATTCCAAATTTGTGGCATTATTAACCATAATTTTGAATCCTTTCTTTTGATTTATAAATTTGTAATTAAATTATAACATAGTAGCGACAAATGTCAATAAAAAGTGACAAAGAATGATACGCAAAATATGAAAAAGAATGTAGTATTAATTTAAATTATGTAGACTAATTATGAAAAAAACAGGACGATGTAAAAAATATATATTTTATACTAAAAAAGGGAGAAAAAAGGCTGTTTTTATTGACTTATTTTACCATTTGTTATATAATGCGGCTGTAAAAATATTTTTTAGAAAGGAAAATATATGAGATGAAAGCAAAAAAAATCATGGCAGTACTTGTAATAGCAATAATGCTGATAGGAATTGTTAGTGTACCAGTACTTGCGTCAACTAATGAAAAAGTAATCTTAAAGAATTCCGATAATGAATATTTAATTTATTTCAAAGAATTCTGCCGAAAAGAGTTTCAATTTGCAATCAGCAAAGACAGCAAAACAGCAGAAGCAGATCTAAACTTTGTTAATTCTGCAAAAGACCAACCTGCATCAGCAGCAGGAACATTAAATGTAGCTTACATAGATGAAGCTTCATTTGAAAGCATCTTCGGAAAAAATCCAACAAGCTTAGTAGCTTATATTTGGGTAAAAGATGCTGAAGACAATACAGTAATTAAAGCAGATAAACTTGATTTAAACGAAGCAGTAACAGATAAAATGATAGAGACAGTGAACGGCACAACAAAAAGAATTGATGTTGATACAGAAAAGCAATATCAAAGAAATGTAGTAGAGGACGGAGTAAGCAAAACTGTAACAGTAGGAAAAGTAGTTCTAAATGAGAAAGAAGGAGCTAAGTACTCATATGTTCTAACAAAGTTAGACGACAAAACTACAGGTGCAAATAAACTATTTGAATTAGCAGACACGTTAAAAAACAGCATAGATGATACATACATAAATTTAAGCCTAAGCAAACAATTCTATGACTTGTATGTTAAATTAATGCCAAGCAATTCAGAATGGACAGCTGTAGAAAATTCAGAAATACTTCAACCAGAAAATACTGTTGAGGGAGACAAATATATTGTATACATCAAAGAAACAAAGGGTAATGATGAAACAGTAGACGCTAAATTCTTAACATGTGTATATAAAGAAGATGCAGGTGTTGATAAAGAAGAGAAAACTATTACAGAAACTGTTAAATTACCAGTAACATTCGATAGTGGAGCAATTTTATTTACAGTATTAGGAATTATAATTATTGCATTAGCAATATTCGTATTTATAAGAATTAAATCTAATAAAAAAGATGAGAACAAATAGTTATGAAAAAGGTCTATAATCTTATAATTGCCGTATTAATTGTAGCACTAATCGTAGTAGTAGCAATGATTGTTATAAGATATGGTGGCAATTATTTAAACGAAAAAGAGGTTTCAGCCTCACTTGAAACAATAGAAGAAGAGTTAAATAAAGAAGAAACACAGCAATCTGAAAGTTTGCCGGAGTTAGAATTTAAAGGATACAAGATAGAAGGAATAATAGAGATTCCAAAGATTAATATCAAGTATCCTATAATTGACCATACAAACGAAGAAACGATGAAAGTTTCTATAACAAAGTTCTGGGGACCACAAGCAAACGAAATTGGAAACTACACAGTAGCAGGGCACAACAATAAAGATGGCACGATGTTTGGAAAAACAAAATATTTACAAATAGGAGACAAAATAAAATTAACAAACCTAAAAAATGAAACTATTGAATATGAAATATTTAAAATATATTCAATAGATCCAGACGATGTAAGTTGTGTAGAAAGTGTGGAAAACGGTACTAGAGAAATCACTTTAATAACGTGTACAAACGGACATAAGAATAGATTAGTAACTAAAGCAAGACAAATTTTATAATTTTTAAAATATGGGGGTAAAAAAATTGAAAGCGAGAATTAATTATAGGAGCAAAAGAACCATTATAATTATAAGCATAGCAGTAGTTCTATTAATAGCAGCAATCGCTGGTACAGTTGCCTTTGTAAAAGGTAATAGAGATTCAGCAGCTGCAATGACAGACGATAACCCTGGAACATCACAAAATGATGGAACAAATGCAGGCTTACCTAATAATGGAGATCAAAACGATGGCAGTGATCAAAATAACGATGGAACAACATTGCCAACAGATGGAGACAACACAAACCCAGCAGATTCAAACAATAATGATAACAACGGTAGTACCACAAATGATGGAACTACTGGTACAAATGGTGCCAATGGATCTACAACTGGGACAACAAATGGAGCAAACACAGGCGCTAATGCTGGAACAACAACAGGAACTACAACAGCAGGTAACAATGGTGCAAACGTTCCAAACCAAGATTACACACAAACAACAACAGTTATAACAGAAAATCCTTGGGAGACAAAAGAAGTAGGCTGGAGCCCAATAAGCGTTGCAGCATATACAGCGGCATCAAAATTAAAAGTACATAAACCAGACCTAGACTTACAAAAATATGCTTATTTAGATGGAGACTCTTTAGACGAACTACCAGTAAATACAGCAGTACAAAAAGGTGAAACAATCACTTATGTTATAAAAATAACAAATAAAGGTAACGAAGATGCAAACGGAATTCGTACAATAGATTCAATACCAGAAGGAACAGAACTTGCTCCTATTTCAGAAGGTGGGGCACTAAACAATGACGGAAAAATTGTATGGAAAAACGATATAAAAGCAGGAGAAACTGTAACAGTATCATTCAAAGTAGTAGTTACAGCAGACTCTATAGATTTAATTAACAACATAGCAAAAGTAAATGGAGAAGAAACACCAGAAACAAAAACTCCAGTAATAACAGCAAACAAAACAGCACAAGTTGTTAAAATAGTGGACAAAGAAGAAGTTCTAGAAAACAGAGATGCAAAAGTTTGAGAAACAATTAGATACACAATTACTGCAAAAAACACAACAGAAGTTGACGGAACAACAGTAATAAAAGATAGCATTCCAGATGGCACATCTTTTGTAGATGGAACAATAACAGAAAAAGGAAACTTTGATAAAGAAAATGGAACAATTACATGGAATAACGTAGTTGTACCTGCAAAAGGAGAGGTTTCTGTAAGCTTTGATGTTGTTGTAAATGAAAAAACAACAGAAGGAGAAGTTGTAAAATCAGTAAGTAATACTGCAACAATTGGAAACACACCAACAGAAGAAGTAGAAACAAAAGTTGCCAATATTACAACTGTAAAAACAAGTGAAGGAATTCATGCAGACGGAACACCTGTAACAGAGGAAAATCCATTACATGAATTAGACAAAATAACATATACTTTAATAGCTACAAACATTGGAAATGGTAAAGGAACAGTAAAAATATCAGATACAGTTCCAGAAGGAACAACACTAGTAGCAGACAGTATAAAAATTGGAAATGATACTTACACAGAAAAAGAATTAAATGAAGGAATAGATGTTACTCTTGAAGCAGGAGAGAAAAAATCAATAACATTTATTGTAACAATAAATCCATTTAAAGATGAAAAAATAGTAGTAAGAAATGCAGATGCAAAACAAGATGAAAAAGAAGTACCTCCAACAGATGATGAGGTAATAAAAGAATATGTTTCAATAGATGTTAACAAAGAATTTGTTGATAAGGAAAATGTAGATGAATTACGTCCAACAGAAATTGTAGTTGCACTTTATAAAAATGCAGGAGATGCAACACATATTGATACAAGAACATTAAATGAGCAAAACAATTGGAAAGCTTCATTTACAAATCTTGATAAATATGATTTTGAAACACAAGAATTAATAAAATATGATGCAAAAGAATTAAACGTTGACAAAAATTACACAGCATCATATGAAAAAAATCAAGAAAAAAATAATATAACTTTGAAAATAACAAATACATTAAAATATGAAAGTGTATTAACAAATATTACAGCAAATAAAGTATGGAATGATAATGAAAACAAAGTTGGAGCACGTAAGAGTGTAACATTTGAATTATATGCAGACGGTGTTGCAACTGGAAAAACACAAACTGCAACAGCGGATAATTGGACGGTAGAATTTAAAAACGTTCAAAAATATAATAAAGATGGTAGTGAAATAAAATACACTGTTATTGAAACAACTCAAGTAGAACATTATAACAAACCAGCTTATAGCGATAATGGATTAACTGTAACAAATACAATAGATTACACTACATTTAAAACAAGTGTACTAGCAACAAAAAAATGGATAGACCCAGAAAATGCAAAACGCCCAGAAGTTACAATTAATTTATATCAAAATGGAAGTGAAGATGTATATGCAACATACACATTAAAAAACGGTGAAACATCACATGAATTTACAAATCTTCCAAAATATGATGAAAATGGAAACGAATATTTATACACAGTAGAAGAAGCTGAAGTAGAAGGATATACTCCAGAATATAGTAATGACACTTTAACTATAACAAATGTAATTAATCAAGAAAATACAGTTAAAATAAGTGGAACAAAAACCTGGATAGCTCCAGAAGGAAAAGCATTCCCAACAATAACAATAAAGTTATACAAAAATGGTATTTTTGAAAATAAAGTTGAATTAACAAACGGAACAACAAACTATGAGTTTAATAATTTACCAAAATACAAAGTAGATGAAAATGGTCAATATGAATTAGACGAAAATGGTAATGTTCAACTAAATGTTTACACAGTTGAAGAAGCTGATGTAAAAGGATATACTTCTAAGAAAGCTGAAAATGGTTTTGACTTTACAAATACAATTAATCAAGAAAAAATAACTATAAATGGAACAAAAACCTGGATAGACCCACAAGGAACTACTCACGACCCAATAACAATCAATTTACTAAGAGACGGTAAAAAGATGAATTCAACAACATTAGCAAATGGAACAACAAGCTATGAATTTAAAGACCTTGATAGATATGATTTAAGTGACGGACACGAATATGTATACAAAGTTGAAGAAATAAATGTAAAAGGTTACCAAACTTCATATGCAGGCGAATACAATGAACAAATAACAAACACAATTAACCAAGAGAAGTTATCTATAAACGGAACAAAAACATGGATAGATCCACAAGGAACTACTCACAACCCAATAACAATAAACTTATTAAGAGATGGTAAAAATGTTGATCATGTAACATTAGCAAATGGTACAACAACTTATAAATTTGAAAACTTAGACAAATTTGCACAAGATGGACATATTTACAAATATACAATTGTAGAGGAAGCTGTAGAAGGATATACTCCAACATATTCTGGCGAATATAATGAAAACATAACAAATACAATTAACCAAGATAATACTGTTAGTGTAACAGGTGTAAAAATATGGGTAGACCCACAAGGAACTACTCACAACCCAATAACAATAAACTTATTAAGAGACGGTAAGAATGTTGATCATGTAACATTAGCAAATGGAACAACAAATTATAAATTTGAAAATTTAGATAAATATGCACCAGATGGACACATTTATAAATACACTGTTTCAGAAGATGCTGTTGATGGATACCAAACAACATATGGTGAAAACACAATTACAAATACAATTAACCAAGAGAAGTTATCTATAAACGGAACAAAAACCTGGATAGACCCACAAGGAACTGAACACAAAGAAATAACAGTTAATTTATTAAGAGACAATGAAAAAGTTAATTCAGTAACATTAGCAAATGGAACAACAAACTATGAGTTTAAAGACCTAGATAAATATGCAACAGACGGACATATTTACAATTACAAGGTTGAAGAAGAAAATGTAAGTGGTTATACAACATCTTATGCTGGAGAGTACAATGAAAACATTACAAATACAATCAACCAAGAAAAAGTTTCAATAAATGGTGAGAAAAAATGGGTAGCACCTACAGGAACAAAATTCCCAACAATTACAATCAATTTGCTAAGAGATGGAGAAAAAGTAGATTCAAAAGAATTAGTAAATGGAACAACATCATATTCATTTGAAAACTTAGATAGATATGATTTAATAAATGGTCACGAATATGAATATACAGTTTCAGAAGAAAAAGTTGAGGGATATACAACAAGTTATAGTGATGACAAAAAATCTACTATTACAAATACAATAGAACAAAAATATAAAACAATAAGTGGTACAAAAACATGGATTGCACCAGCTGGAACAATTTATCCAAATATTGAAATTACACTATATAGAAATGGTGAAGAGTACAAAACAATAAAACTTGAAAGTGGAAAAACAAGCTATGAATTTAAAGATTTAGAAACATATGCACCAGACGGAAGTGTATACAATTATAGTGTTGAAGAAACTAAATTATCAAATTATACATCTGAAAAAGCAGAAAATGGAGTTGACTTTATAAACACAATAAAACAAGAACAAGTTTCTGTACGTGGAAGCAAAACATGGGTAATACCAGCAGGAAAAATAGTGCCAACAATTACAATCAATTTATTAAGAGATGGCGAAAAAGTAAATTCCGTAGAATTAACAAATGGAACAACATCATATTCATTTGAAAATTTGGATAGATATGATTTAACAGATGGACACGAATATAAATATACTGTTTCAGAAGATACTGTAGAAGGTTATAAATCTGAACAAAATGAAAATAACTTTACAAATACAATAGAGCAAGATAACACAGTAATTGTTAGTGGAAACAAAACATGGGTTACTCCAGTAGGAACAACACATCCAACAGTAACAATTAATCTATTGAAAAATGGAGAACAATATAAAACAACAACAATAGCAAATGGAAATACAACATACGAATTTACAGGATTACCAAAATACAAAACAGATGCAAATGGAAATTTTGTATTAGATGTTAATGGTAATATTGAATTAAATGAGTATACTGTTGAAGAAGCTGAACTAAATGGATACACATCTGAAAAAGCAGCAAACGGAGTAGACTTTGTTAACACAATAGACCAAGAGCTAATTTCTATAAGTGGAGAAAAAACATGGGTTGACCCAGAAGGAACAACTCTAGTTCACCCTGAAATAACAATTAATTTAATAAAAAACGGAACCAAAGCAAGTACAATAAAATTAGCGAATGGAAATACAAAATATGAATTTACAGAATTACCAAAATACAAAACTGATGAAAATGGTAAATATGTATTAGATAGTAATGGAAATGTACAATTAAATAGATATACAATTGAAGAAGAAAATGTAAGAAATTACACAACTTCATATAATGGATATAATATTACAAACACATTTAAGCAAGATATACAAGGAACAGTAGAAATAACAACAACTACAACATCACAAACATCGGTAAAAACACCATTAGATGTAGTATTTGTACTAGATATTTCTGGAAGTATGAATGATAATGATAAAGACAAAACAATGGTTGACTCTGTAAATACCGCAATTTCTACTATAATGTATGAAAATCCAGAAAGTAGGATAGGAGTAGTAGCATATAGTAGTACTTATAATAGCAGTTTAGCAAATGCTAATAATGCAACAACATTATTACCACTTGGAAAATATACTCCAAAAACTACAGGGAAATATTTAACATTACAAGAAGGTGTGCTTAGAGGCAATAACGAAACATATGATACAATAACAACAAATGTAAATGAAAAGAAAAATCAAACATTAAATGTTTATGGTGGAACATATACACAAGCTGGAATAAAAGAAGGAGCAGGTATATTAACATCAGCAAACACTAAATTTACAACAACAGTAAATGGAAAACAAAAAGAAATAACACGTACGCCAGTTATGATACTATTATCAGATGGAGATCCAACATATTATAATGAAAATTATACAACACTTTCTGGCAAAAAATATGGTAATGGTTCTGACACAACAGAAAATGAAGCTTATTATACAATAAGAACTGCAAACTATTACAAACAACAAATTACATCACACTATTATGGAACAACAGGAACAAAGTCTAAATTCTACACAATAGGATTAAACATGAGTGGAACATTATCAGAAACAATACTAAATCCAACTAGTGAAAATGTAAACAAATGCAATGATGAGGGAAGTGAAGGCGGATATTTTACATGGAGAAATGTAAAAGGTAAGCTTTATGATAAAATTATTGCAGATGGTAGTGCTGGAAAATACAGCTATGCAGATCAATCTTATGTAGGTTCTATGACAACAAGTGACTTACAAAGTATATTTAACACCATAATAAATGACAACAGTACATCAACAGAAACAAGAGACATTACAGTAGAAGAATCTGATGCTAGAAGAGTTAACTTAGAAGGAATAGACACATCAAAAGAATTTACACTAACAATAGGAAGCCATTCATACAATTTTGCACAAGCACAAACAGCAGGATATGTAAAAGGAAATAATACAGATGGATACTATGTAGACATAAGTAATGTGGCAAAAGGCACAACAATTTCAATAAGTTACAACAAATAATAAATAAAAGAAGGCTAATAAGAATTGCATTAAGCAAGACTTATAAGTCTTCTTTTTTACAAAAGTGTTATAAAAATAATAAAAATGCTTGCAAAAATGTGATAAAAGCAAGAAAAATACTTGCAAAAGTGTGGTTTAATAATATAATTAATATACAAATAAATTTGATAGGAAAAAATTATGATTAATAAAATTGAATTACACAATATTTTTTCAAAATTACGAGAAGGAGACAATTCACAATTTGAACTATTGTATAAAAATTATAATCAACTTGTGTATAAAATTTCCTTTTCAATATTAAAAAATAAAGAATCAAGTGAAGATGTAACACAAAATGTATTTGCTAAAATATATAGCCTGCCAAAAGACAAATTGCCAACCTCAAAAGAAGCAACTTGGCTATATGCCGTTACAAAGAATGAAGCACTTACATTCCTAAGAAAAGAAAGAACGAATATTTCATTAGAGGAAGCATACAATATAGACACTGGAAAAGAATGTGATGAACTTCAAAATATTGTAGATACAGAAAAATATAATAAATTGATAAGTGGGTTATCGGTTAAAGAAAAAGAAGTTGTATCACTAAAAATACTTGGCGAGTTTTCATTTAAAGAAATAGCAAAAATTTTGAATGAACCAATTGGAACAGTTCAGTGGAGATATTACAAAGCATTAAATAGTTTGCAACTACTACTTGGAAATATTAGCATGTTATTTGCAACATTAGCACTCTATATCGGTTGCATGAAAAATAATAAAAATGAAATAGAAGTACCAGCTACAAACAATAATTTAAAATCAAACTCACAAGCACAGGAAAATAGCAACTTTCAAACATCAGAGGATTATAAAAATATAACAGAAAATAAAAATTCGCAAACATTAGAAAATGCTAAAGTGAATGTTGAAAAAGGTGAAAATTCGCAAACATCAGAAAATGCCAAAGTGAATATTGTAGAAATCACGGCCAATAACGAAAAAACATATAATGGAACAAGTAATATATTACTATCTTTATCAAGCATATTTTTAGTACTAACGGTAATATTTGCAATAATTTGCATAAAACACCAACAAAATAGAAAGAACAAAACGTCTAAATAATACAAACAGCAAATATGCTGAAAATATTATAAAAAAGGAGATTTTGCGATGAAAAAGAAATTAGTACTAGCAATCACGATTTTAGTTATTATAATAGGAGGAATACTATTTACAGTAAAGCAACAAGTAAAAACATCAAAACAAAATGAGAAGAACAGTTCACCAAATTCGATAAATTCAGCTTCAAATAATTTAACAGATGGAGAAAACAATACAGGCAAAGAAAGCTCGACAGATAAATATGGTTACAAAAATTTATCAGAACTTCCTCAAGATTATACTTTAGAACAGGCAATCGAAGACAGATGTGTAGTAATTACATACAACAAAGTTTGGAATAAAGATAAATTAGACAGCTTTATAGAAAACACAGGAATAAATTCTAAAGATAGAAAAGAAGACAAAATAAGAATTGCACAAACTACTGTTGAGGGAGATTTAGTTATAAAAGATTTAGAATATAAAATAAAAGACGAAACTTACAAACTTGGAAATGAAGATGTAAACAAAACAACATATATTCTAACAGAAGACAACACTAGAGATAAATTCTCGGCAGAAGCGGATAGAAAAATTACAGTAAATGAAGATATTCCAGGGGATGTTTATGGAATATATAAAAAGCAAAATGATGAAATGATACACGTTGTGTTAGGATTATATGCAATAATAGACTATGTAAATGAAGATGTACCAAGATATGAAAACATTGAAGTATGTGCATATAGAAAAATCATAGAAGACAGCGAAGCAACAATAATGGAAGAATAATTCACAATAATTTTAACAATCTGATAAAATGACAGAAAAATTAAGGAAATACATATTATAACAGAATTTATTTAAAATAAAGGAGAAAATCATTAAATATATGAGTTTTCTCCTTTTACTAATGACTTACATAGCATTTATGCTATGGACACTAATGTAATTATAAAGATACCCACCAAGATAAAATGTTAGAATTTTGCAAAGAACCAAAAACAACTAGAGAAATAATGTCGTATCTGGGATTAAAGGATAGAAAAAATTTTTATTTAAAATATATGAAACCATTATTAACTAGCGAAAAATTGAAAATGACTATACCAGATAGACCAAATGCAAAAAATCAAAAATATATAAGAAAATAAAAAAGCTTACATTATTGTTAAAGAGAAAAACAGAAACGTGAAACAAATTGCCAAAAGCAATAAAAGTGTTTCACTTTTTTTATGTTCATTAGGACAATTGAAAAAGTAATTTCTAGTTACCGAGTAAAGGCTATTTATGTTAATTATTGTCAAATGTAAAAAAAGGGTTGAAAAAATGCAAATGCATATGTATAATATAACTTGAAGGTCGAAAAAGGAACTAAAAAAATAGAAAATGACGAAAGAAAGAAGAAATATATGAGTGATATAGATAACAAAGAAGAAAAAAAAGGCAACAAGGTAGTTAAAGGAATATTGATAGCTTTAATAATAATAATTTTACTTATAGGTGCTGTAGTTGGTTATGGGTACTGGTTTGTAAAGAATAAAGTATCTAAAATACAACAAGTTGAGGTAGATAAAAACGAAATAGAAATAACTACAGGGGTTGAAGAGGAGCTTGCGGACTATAGAAATATTGCTATTCTTGGAATTGATAGTAGACAAGATTCATACAGTCTAGGAAATAGAAGCGATTGTATAGTAATTGCAAGTATAAACAACAAAACAAAAGAAGTTAGACTTGTATCAGTATATAGAGATACATATTTAGAATTGACTGGGAGAAGCTTAGACAAAGTAACTCATGCATATTCATATGGTGGACCAACTCTTACTTTAAGTACTCTAAATACAAATTTAGATTTAGATATAACAGAATTTGTAACAGTAAATTTTGAAGCAGTAAAAGAAATTGTTAATGATCTTGGAGGAGTAACTATAACAGTAACAGATGCAGAGGCAACTCAAATTTCTGGCATTAATGAAGCAGGAACATATATGTTAAATGGAGACCAAGCTCTTGCATATTCTAGAATAAGAAAAATTGATACGGACTATAAGAGAACAGAAAGAATGAGAAATGTTATGACTGCATGTTTAGAAAAAGTAAAGCAAATGAGTGTGTCAGAACTAAATGCCATAACAGATAAGGTATTACCAAGAATATATACAAATATAGATGCAAATGAAATAGTTTCTTTAATACCAACAGTTGCATCATACAAAATAACTGAAAGTAAAGGCTGGCCTCCAACAGTTGAAGGTAAAATTATAAATGGAGTTTGGTATGGAGTACCAGTAACACTTGAAAGTAGTGTAAAAGAACTACATAAGGAATTATTCGACGATGATGATTACACACCAAGCGAAAAGGTAAAAGAAATAAGTGAGAAAATAATAAACAAAACAGGGTGTGGAGAATAGAAAATTAAGAGGATGTTGAAAATGAAAAAAATTAAATTTGAAAGAAATAAGATAATACTAGCAATTATAGATATTTTAATAATTGCATTAGCTTGTATATTTTCTAGATTTTTATTATCAAACGCATTTTATTTTAAAGCAGAAGAATGGAAACAAATTGGAATTACTATTGCATTATCTATTGTAATATACCAAATCTTTTTTAGAGTATTTAATTTATACAGAAGCATTACAAGATACGAAAATGGAAGAGATTATTTAATTTACATATTCGTATGTGCAATTTCTTGCATAACCACCTACATAATAAAAAACATATTTAAAATAGATACATTTACAACCAAAGAGTGCATTTTGTCGTGTGTACTAATAGCCGTTGGAACTGTTTCTTGTAGAGTTGTTATAAGAATGTTGCTAAATGAAACTTTGCCAGCAGAAAAAAAGAATGATGAACCAGTAATTGCAAAAAGATTACTTATAATAGGTGCTGGCAGATCTTCAAGAGATATTATTAAAGCTATTAGAGAAGGTTTAAAAAATACATATTATATAGTTGGACTAATTGATGATAATCCAGCAAAATGGAATTGCTCAATTTCTGGTGTTAAAATCTTAGGAAATAGGGATAAAATTCAAGAAGTATGCAAAAAATATAATGTTCAAGAAATATTTTTCTCAATTACAAATATTTCACCAGAAAATAAAAAAGAGTTATTGCATATTTGCCAAGAGACAAACGCAAAAATTAGAATATTACCATCTACAGAAGATATTATTAAAAATAAAAATGTATTAGAAAGTTTAAAAGAAGTTGAAATAGAAGATTTACTAGGAAGAGATCCAATTAAGCTTGATAACAATAATATAGAAAGCCTAATAAAAGGACATGCTATACTAGTAACTGGTGGAGGAGGTTCAATTGGTTCTGAGCTATGCAGACAAATTGCAACTTTTAATCCGGAATTGCTTATAATATTTGATATTTATGAAAATAACTTGTATAATATTGAACTAGAATTAAGAGCAAAATATCCAAACTTAAATATAAAAGGAATAATTGGAAGTGTAAGAGATAAGAAAAAACTAGAAGATGTTTTCTCAAAATACAGACCATATTTAGTATTCCATGCAGCAGCACATAAACACGTTCCATTAATGGAAGTTAGCCCATTAGAGGCAATAAAAAACAATGTTTTAGGAACACAAAATGTTGCAGATTGTGCAGATAAATTCGGAACAAAGAGATTTATCTTAATATCAACAGATAAGGCTGTAAACCCTACAAATATAATGGGGGCAAGTAAGAGAATGTGTGAAATGGTAATTCAAGCAAAAAATAAAACTAGCAAAACAGAATATGCAGCAGTTAGATTTGGAAACGTTTTAGGAAGCAATGGCTCAGTTGTTCCATTATTTAAGAAACAAATAAAAGAAGGCGGACCAGTTACAGTTACACATAAAGACATAACAAGATTTTTCATGACAATACCAGAAGCGGTTGGGCTTGTATTACAAGCCATGACTTATGCAAAAGGTGGAGAAGTATTCGTACTAGACATGGGAGAGCCTGTAAAAATATATGATTTAGCAGTAAGCTTAATAAAATTATCAGGACTTCAACCAGATATAGACATTCCAATAGAAATAACAGGACTTCGTCCAGGTGAAAAACTATACGAAGAATTGCTAATGTCTGAAGAAGGTTTGGAACACACAAAACACAACAAAATATTTGTTGCAGAACCACTTGATATTCCAGCTGAAGAAGTAAATAAAAGAGTTGAAATGTTAAGAAAATTTGTACAAACAGAAAACCATACAATGGAAGAAATCAAGAAGGTAGTAAAAAAGGCTGTACCAACATTTGTTGAGGCAGAAGAAAAAAATAAAAAGATAATAAACTACAAACAAGAGCTTGAAGAAATAGAAGCAAGACAAATGCAAGAACATGAGTCAATGCCAAAAGAAGCTTAAAATTATTATATAGAAAGAAGGAAATAACTATGAATAAAAAAATTTACTTAGCTTCACCACATATGTCTGATGAAGGATATGAACAAGAATACGTAAAAGAGGCATTTGATACAAACTGGATTGCTCCACTTGGAGAAAATGTAAACAAGTTTGAAGAAGAACTTGCAAGTTATGTTGGAACAAAATATGCAGCTGCATTATCAGCAGGAACAGCAGCAATACATATGGCTTTTAAAGCACTAGACGTAAAAGAAGGAGACATAGTATTTTGCTCAAGCTTAACATTCTCTGCAACAGCAAACCCAATAACATATCAAAATGCAACACCAGTATTTATAGACAGTGAACCAGAAACATGGAACATGGATCCTAAGGCATTAGAAAAAGCATTTGAAAAATATCCACATCCAAAGGCTGTAATAGTAGTTCATTTATATGGAACACCAGCAAAAATAGAAGAAATAAAAGCAATTTGCGATAAACATGGAGTACCATTAGTAGAAGATGCAGCAGAAAGCTTAGGCTCAACATATAAAGGAAAAGAAACAGGAACATTTGGAAAATACGGAATTTACTCATTCAACGGAAATAAAATAATAACAACAAGTGGTGGCGGAATGTTAGTTTCAGAAGACGAAGAAAAAATTGCAAAAGTAAGATTTTGGTCAACACAAGCAAGAGAAAAAGCACGTCATTATGAGCATAAAGAAATAGGATATAACTACAGAATGAGTAACATAGTAGCTGGAATTGGAAGAGGACAATTAAAAGTTATAGATTTAAGAATAAAACAAAAAACAGACATATACAACAGATACAAAGAAGCATTCAAACAAATACCAGATATAGAAATGCAACCAACACCAGTAGACACAGTACCAAACCACTGGTTATCTGTAATAACATTAAAAGCAAATTCAAAAGTAAAACCACTAGACATAATGGAAGCATTAGAAAAAGAAAACATAGAAACAAGACCAGTATGGAAACCAATGCACATGCAACCAGTATTTGCAAAATGTGATTTCATAAAAGTTGCAGACAAAGCGGTATCAGAAGACTTATTTACAAGAGGAGTATGCTTACCATCTGATACAAAAATGACAGAAGAAGAACAAAACAGAGTTATTAAAACCATAATAGACTTATGGAAATAATAGAAAAGGAAATGTTATGTACGCAAAATATATAAAAAGAATATTAGATTTTATATTAAGCTTAATAGCACTAATAGTTTTATCTCCAGTGTTGCTAGTAGTAGCAATACTGGTTAGAATAAAACTAGGAAGCCCAATAATATTCAAACAACAACGTCCTGGAAAAGACGAAAAAATATTTACACTATACAAATTTAGAACAATGACAGATAAAAAAGATGAAAAGGGCAACCTGCTTCCAGACTCAGAAAGACTAACGAAGTTTGGTAAAGTGCTAAGAAGCACAAGTTTAGATGAATTACCAGAGCTTGTGAACATACTAAAAGGAGACATGAGCATAGTAGGACCGAGACCATTGCTAATAAGAGATATGTTGTTTATGACAGACGAACAGAGAAAAAGACATACTGTTAGACAAGGTTTAACAGGACTTGCTCAAATTAATGGAAGAAACAACATAAATTGGGAAGAAAAATTAGAATATGATTTGCAGTACATAAAAAATATAACATTTGTAGGAGATGTGAAAATAATTTTTAAAACTGTATTGAAAGTTTTAAAAAAAGAGGATATAAATACAGATGGTATGGACACAGCAGAAGATTTGTGTGATTATTTGTTAAGAACAAATAAAATAACAGAAAAAGAATATAAAGAAAAATTGAAAATTCATTAAGAGGAAGAAATGAAAGAAGATTTAGTATCAATTATAATGCCTTCATATAATACTGGAAAATTTATAAAAGAAACCATAAATTCAGTATTGAATCAAACCTATAATAATTGGGAACTAATAATTGTAGATGATAGTTCTACTGATGATACAGAAGAAATCGTAAACGCTATTAAAGATAATAGAATAAAATTCTTAAAAAATAGTGCTAATAGTGGAGCAGCTATTAGTAGGAATAAAGCTATTAAAGAAGCTAAAGGAAAATGGATTGCCTTTTTAGATAGTGACGATTTGTGGAAGAGTGAAAAACTTACAAAACAAATAAAGTTCATGAAAGAAAATAACTATAATTTTAGTTATACAAATTATACAGAAATAGATGAAAATGGCAATGAAAAAGGTATTAAAGTAACAGGACCTGAAAAAATTACTAAAATAGGAATGTACAATTATTGCTGGCCAGGTTGTTTAACTGTAATGTACAATGCTGAAAAAATTGGTTTGATTCAAATTGAAGATATAAGGAAAAACAATGATTATGCAATGTGGTTAAAAATATGTAAAAAAGCGGATTGCTATTTATTAGATGAAGAACTGGCAATGTATAGAAAAAGAAGTGGAAGCATAAGTAACCACAGCTATTGGAAATTAATAAAATGGCATTATAAATTGTATAGAGAAGCAGAACATCAAAATGTAATAAGCAGTATATTTAATACATGTAGAAATATGATGTTCGGAATTATAAAAAAAACAATATATATAAAATAATGGATTTGGAGTTTTTATGGGAGTTCAAGTATTAGTTGCAACAATGAATCAAAATGATCATTCTTTAATAAAAAAAATGAATATAAAATCAGATGCAATAGTAGGAAATCAAGCTGACTTTAACTTAGTTGAAAGATTTAAGTATAAAGATAATGATATTACTTATTTGAATTTTGATGAAAAGGGAGTTGGGTTAAATAGAAATAACTCATTGATGAGAGCTACTGGAGATTTTTGCCTTTTTGCAGATGATGATATGATTTACGTAGATGATTATGTAACTATAGTTGAGAATGCATTTAAGAAAATTCCAAATGCAGATGTTATCGTATTTAATCTGGTTGAACAAAATCCTAGAAGATATATAATAAATAAAAAAATAAAAGTAAATTATTTTAATTATTTAAGATATGGTACTGCAAGGGTTGCAATTAAATTAAAATCCATTAGAGAAAATGGAATATATTTTAATCAGTGTTTTGGTGGAGGAACAGAACATTGCCATGGAGAAGATAATTTATTTCTTACAGATTGTTTAAAAAAAAGATTGAAAATATATGCTGTACCAGAGTTTATTGCAACCTTAACAGAAGAAAGAGAATCAACATGGGAAAATGTAGATATAGAAAAATATTTAAGAGACCAGGGTTTTTTGTACAAAAAGATATCAAAAAAATATTGGAAGTTATTATGTATTCAAGATGTGATAAGAAGAAAATATAAAATGCCATTAAGAAAGGCTTTTAAACTTATGATAGATGGAGGAAAAGATATTGTTATTTAGTCTAATAGTACCTTTGTACAATGTGGAAAAATACCTAAAAAGATGTATCGAATCACTTATTAATCAAACATATGATAATATTGAAATTTTATTGATTGATGATGGGAGTACAGATAATTCGTTAAATATATGTAGTAATTATTCTAAAGTTGACAACCGTATCAAGGTATTTCATAAAGAAAATGGGGGATTGTCGGATGCGAGAAATTATGGAATAGATAGAGCAAAAGGCGATTATGTAATATTTATAGATTCAGATGATTATATTGATACTGACACATGTGAAAAATTTTTACCATATTGTAAAGAAAATTGTGACATAATTATTGGAAATGCTTATGTACAGAATAAAACAGAGGGGAAAATTAAGAATTACTATATTAATAAAATTATAACGGGAAAAGAGTTCTTACTAGAAGGATATAAGAACTCTGCAATTTCGATGGCAGCATGGCTATATATCTATAAAAGGACTTTTTTAATAGAAAATCATTTTAAATTTAAATATGGAATTTACCATGAGGATGAAGAGTTTACTCCGAGAACTTTAATGTTTGCTGAAAAAGTACGTACAACAGGGGAGTTTTTTTACCATTATGATGTTAGAGATGATTCAATAACAACCAAAAAAAATAAAAGAAAAAATGCGGAAGATTTGTATAATACTTTATGCGAATTAGAGAAAATATATAATAATATAAATGATAATTTGTTGAGAAAATATTTATTAAATTCCATTTCTGAGAAATATTTAAGCCTGTATTATGCGGGAAGACTATATCAATATGGTGAAAGATATATACATAGATTGTTTGTGTTAAAAAATGCCAAATTGACTAGAACAAGACTTAAAGCCATTATATATATAATTTTTCCACGATTTTATTATTTTATAAATTGTATATATAAAAGAAGAAATAAATCATGAGGTGAAAAATGGGAACGTACATTTTATATATAGGAACGATATTACTCTGTTTGATTTTGACAAAAGTTGCTAAAAGAAGAGAAAGCAGTAGTCCATTAATAGCTGTAGTAATAATTTTATCAATAATAGCTGGATTTAGAGGACCGAATGTAGGCATAGATACAGCGAATTATATAGAAAAATTTGAATTGATAAAAAATGAACATTTTTTACTAGCATATGGATTAGAAGAAGGATTTAAATATTTGGTTTTTTTTCTATTAAAATTATTTAATAATTATAATGTTATATTTTTGATATTTGCGTTGATAACTAATATATTAATAATGAAAAGATTATGGGATTTTAAAGATGAAATAGATATAACATATGCATTTTGTATATATTATGTATCTTTTTTCTTCATGACTATGAATGTTATGAGGCAATTTTGCGCAATTGCTATTATATTTTATTATTCTAGATTAATTGAAAAGAATAAATATATATTATTCTCAATAATAGTTTGTGTGACTGCTATATTTATTCACCAGTCAGCTGCCATTGGATTCTTATATATTGTTTTGGAAATTATACAATGGAAATATTTAACGAAAAAATCTAAAAGGTTATTGATAATTGGAAGTGTTTCAATACCAGCTATCTATTTTTTTATTGCTGAAAAAATCTTGAAATATCAACATTATTTTTCGAACGCTGAAGTAAAAATGGGGTACATGTTACCACTAAAGCTATGTGCTGCATTATTTTTCTTATTACTAATTAATAATTTTAAAATTAAAATATATAAAAGAAAATTATTAAGTATGGAGAAAATTAAAGAGAGATATAAAGAAATTTCTGTAAACAATTATTATATATTAGGCTTAATTATTAGTATGTTTGGATACTTTTACCCATTTATGGATAGAATAGGCTGGGATTTTTATATTTATGAATGTGTTTTTTATGGAAAGCTAGTAAAGAATAGAAAATATGGAAATTTGATAAAAATTATTGTAATGATTTTTTCAATGTATATTTTTGTAACAAACTTAGCAAGTAAAGCACAAGGAGTGATACCATATAATTTTTTTTGGAACATGTAAAATTTAAGAAGTAGGAGAGAATATGGAAAATTTACTATTAACAATTATTATTCCGACATATAAAAGAAATGATTATATAATTAGAGCAATTGAAAGTATTTTAAAAGAAAAGGGAAATTACGAAATTATCGTTGTAGATGATAATGATGAAGATACAGTATATAGGGAGAATAATGAGAAGAAATTAAAAAAATATATAGATGAAGGAAAGATACAATATATAAAGCATAAAAACAATATGAATGGAGCATGTGCTAGAAATTCTGGTATAAAGGTGGCAAGGGGAAAATATATTACATTTCTAGATGATGATGATGAATTTATTAATGGGCGATATAGTGAATTTGAAAAAATTGTAAAAAAAAGAAGCTATGATTTCATTTGTACTGGTGGAATAAAAAAATTTGGAAACGGCAAAATGGAAAAATTTATTCCAAACATAGAAAAGTCAAATAAAGAATTGATTAAGGATTTGTTAATGCAAAAGTCTTTTATTGGAACAGGAAGTAATATGATTTGCAGAAGTGAAATTGTAAGACAGATTAATGGATTTGATGAAAAATTTAGGAGACACCAAGACATTGAATTCTTAATTAGGTATTTAGAAAAGTGTAATTCAAAATATTGTATAAAGAAATTACTTATACAAAAAAATGCAGTAGATACATTAAATGTTCCAAATATTGAAGGAATGATAAAAGTAAAAAAATTATTTTTAAAAAAGTTTGATTATATAATAAAAAAATCAGAAGAAAAAGAGCAAAAAAAGATTTATATGGAAAATTATAAAGAAGTGTTAAAATACTGTTTTATTAATAATGATATTGATAATAGGAAGCAAGTAATAGATTTTATGAAAAAAAATGATATATACGATTTTAAATATTGTATGAACTTAAGAATTAGATTTTTCTTGAGGAAAATTAGACCGCTTAGAGAAATAGTAATTTCACTAAGAAAATTAAAAAATAATATTCATAAAGAGGAAATAAAATGAAAAAATTTATAGATTTTATATTTAACGAAATATTATGGTGTATGCCACATGAACTTGCACATAAAATGTTATATAGATATAGAATGGGAGAAAAACTAAATTTAAAAGATCCAACAAATATAAATGAAAAAATTCAATGGCTTATACTAAATGAGTATGGTGAAGACGAGGGAAATTTAACTGATAAGGTTCTCGTAAAAAAGATTCTTGCTGAAAAGGGGTTTGAAAAGTACATAATAAAAACGATAAATGTATATAACGATGTTAACGAGATAAATATAGAAAACTTACCATCTAGATTTGTTTTAAAGACTAATAATGGCTGTGGAAATATTATTGTATGCAGGAATAAAGAATTACTTGATATGAGAAAAACGAAAAATATATTAAATAAAGCCTTAAACGAAAATTTTGCAAAAAAGAATTTGGAGTATCATTATTCTTTTATAAAACCTAAAATTTTGTGTGAAGAACTTTTGGATGACAAAAGTGGAAAAAATCCATTAGATTATAAATTTTATTGCTTTAATGGATATGTACATTGTGTTTTAGTATGTACTGATAGAATTGATGAAAATAATAAAAATATATGCTATTATGATACTAAATGGAAAAAATTAGATTATGTCAAAGAAAAATACAAAAATGACCAAGAAATTTCAAAACCTGAAAATTTTGAAGAAATGTTAACATTAGCTTCAAAATTATCGGTAGGACATAAATTTGTAAGAGTGGATTTATACAATATAAGAGGAAAAATTTATTTTGGAGAATTAACTTTTACTCCGGCGTGTGGAATGATTTATAATTTAAACTCTAAGGCATTAGATGAATTAGGAGCATATATAAAATTAGACAAAATAGATGGTGAGAAGAATGGATAGAACAAAGAATACATTAAGAAATATAATTTGGGGGATGTTAAATAAATTTATAACATTGTTGTTTCCATTTATATTGCGTTCCTTTATAATAAGAAAATTAGGTAGCGAATACTTGGGATTAAGTAGTTTGTTTACCTCAATATTACAAGTATTAAATTTAACAGAAATGGGATTTAGTAGTGCAATTGTTTTTAGTATGTATAAACCAATTGCTGAAAATGATACTAAAACTATATGTGCTTTAACAAATTACTATAAAAAAATATATAGGATTATTGGATGCATAATTGGTGTAATGGGTATAATTATAGCACCATTTATTCCAAACTTAATAAGTGGGACATATCCTTCAAGTATTAATATTTATATATTATATTTTATATATTTAACAAATACTGTAGTTACATATTTCCTTTTTGCATATAAAAGTGCAATACTAACTGCAAATCAAAGATCTGATATAATTAGTAATGCAAATTCAGTGGTTTATATTATACAATATTTTATTCAAATTCTTGTTTTATGTGCATATAAGAACTATTATATGTATGTTGGTATAATGATAATAACAAATATAATTAATAATATTTTGATTGGATATATAACTAATAAAAAATACCCACAATATGTAGGTAAGGAAAATTTAGACAGAAATATAAAAAAAGACATAAAGAAAAGAGTTATGGGGTTAATAATTCAAAAAATATGTGCGACCACTAGAAATTCTTTAGATAGCATATTTTTATCAATGTTTTTAGGACTGAATATTGTAGCAATATATTCAAATTATTATACAATAATGAATTCAGTTACTAGTGTTTTAACATTGGTAACATCAAGTATGGTGGCAAGTATTGGTAATAGCATAGTGAAAAAAAGCATATCTGAGAATTTTCAAGGTTTAAAAAAGTTTGACTTTATGTACATGTGGATATCTGGATGGTTTACAATATGTTTGTTATGCTTATTTCAACCATTTATGAAAATTTGGATGGGTGAAAATTATTTAATGCCTTTGTCAACTGTGGTTTTGTTTTGTATTTATTTTTATGCTTTGAAGATGGGAGATATACGAACAGCATATAATCAAGCAACTGGGCTATGGTGGGAAGGAAAATATAGAGCATTGGCTGAGACTTTATTAAATATTATATTAAATTACTTTCTGGGTAAATATTTTGGTGTGAATGGAATAATTATAGCAACAATTCTTTCTATAATTTTGGTAAATTTTATATATGGATCTACCATAATATTTAAGTATTATTTTAAACAAAATAATATCTTTGAATATTATTTTGCTCATTTAGAGTATATTTTTATAACATTAATAAATGCAGTGCTAACGTATTTTATTATTTCAAAAATAAAATTAATGAACAATATTATAAATTTATTAGTATACATATTAATTTGTTGTATTGTTCCAAATGTTGTTTATATAATTTTTTATCAAAAAAATAAACATTTTAAAGAAAGTACAGATTTCGTTAAAAATATATTTAACAATATTGAAAATAAAATTAATAATTGATAAAATATTTTTAGTATAAAAATATTTTGAAAAGTAATAATATTTTCAAATAGACAATCGCGTGAAATTATAAATTTTTGTTTAGAAAGAAGGAAAAAAATATGAAGATTGTGGTAGCAGGAACAGGTTATGTAGGCTTAGTAACAGCCGTTTGTTTATCGACATTAGGACACAATATAACATGTGTAGATGTAGATGAAAACAAAATAAAAATGTTGAAAGAAGGAAAATCTCCAATATATGAACCAGGTTTAGAGGAGATTATGATAAAAAATAGGGAACAAATTGATTATACAACAGATGCAAAAAAGGCATATAAAGATGCAGATGTCATATATATAGGTGTAGGTACTCCGGAGAAAAAAGATGGTAGTGCAAACTTAAAATATGTTTATACAGTTGCTGAAGAAATTGCTAACTCGATAGAAAATGATTGTGTAGTTGTTGTAAAATCAACGGTTCCAATTGGAACCAACAAAAAAATAGAACACTTTATGAGAAAAAACTTAAAACATGATGTTAAAATTGAAATAGTATCTAATCCAGAATTCTTATCACAAGGAACAGCAGTTAGGGATACATTGCATGCGCAAAGAATAGTTTTAGGAGTACCATCTAAACATGCAGAAAAAGTCATGAAAGAAATATATGATGGGTATAATCAACCATATGTAATTACAGATAGAGAAAGTGCAGAAATGATAAAATATGCTTCAAATGACTTTTTAGCATTAAAGATTTCCTATGTAAATGAAATTGCAAACCTTTGTGAATTAGTTGGTGCAGATGTCCAAGATGTTACACGAGGAATGGGAATGGATGCTAGAATAGGAAATAAGTTTTTACAAGCTGGAATTGGTTATGGAGGTTCTTGTTTCCCAAAAGATACAAAAGCATTAAGCTGGCTAGCAAGCTTTAATGATTATGAAATAAAAACAGTAAAAGCTGCAATAGAGGTAAATGAAAATCAAAAACTAAAATTAATAAAAAAATCAAGAAAATATTATGATAGTCTTGAAGGACTGACTGTTGCAGTATTAGGACTAACATTTAAACCAAACACAGATGATTTAAGAGAATCTCCTTCATTTACAAATATTCCTATTTTGCTAGACGATGGGGCAATAGTAAAAGCATATGATCCAATAGGAGAGAATAATTTTAAAAAGTATTATCCAAATGAAATAACATATTGTGCAACAATAGAAGACACATTAAAAGATGCTGATTTGTGTTTAATTCTTACAGAATGGAACGAAATTAAACAATTGGATTTATCCGTATATGAAAAATTAATGAAAAAACCTATTGTATTAGATGGAAGAAATTGTTATAATTTAGAGGAAGTAAAGAAAACAAATATAATATATGACTCTATAGGAAGAAAAACGATTAATAATATTTAGAAAGGTATTATAATGAGAAAAACGAAGGTAAAGATAAGACACGTTCATGTGATGATTATTAGTCTTTTAATTATTTCTTTATTTATATATGGAATTATTGGTAAAACAAAACAAAAAGATATTAAAGAAGATTACGGAACAGTTGAAGAAAATAGTATTGTTCTTGATAGGATGGATAAGCTAATATTTAATAGTTCTAATATTTCAGATAATGATGTAAATATTGAGATTAAAGATAACAATACAGAGCAGATGGAAAATGCTCAAGAACTTCAGTTAATTAATGATGAAATTCAATTAGAACCTCATATTGATGAAAATGGAGTAAAATATGTAACTTACGAAGATTTTGGAGCAAAGGTAGATGAGGAGTATGACTGTTATAAAGCGATGAAAGAAACTCATGAGTATGCAAATTATCATAATTACGAAGTCCGTGCAACTTTACCTTCTTACAATATATATAAATTAGATGATATTAATCCAATAATTATTAAAACTAATACAGATTGGAATAATGCGACAATAGTAATACATGATGAAAATATAAATAATTTACAAACTAAGGATTATCCAATTTTTAGAATAGAAAGTACAGAAGAAAATATATCAATAACTGATATTCAAATATTAGAAAAAATCACTGTGAATAAAAATACAAAGAAAATTCCTGAACTCGCAGGTTATGGAAATAAAATGTGTATTGTATATAATGAAGAAGAAAAGCAATATATAAGAAGTGGATATAATAAAGATGAGGGACAGGGAAAGACTGATATATTTAATATTGATGACGAGGGCAATGTACTTAATGAAATTCAGTGGGATTTCAATAAAATTACTCAAATAATATTAGTGCCTATTCCAAAAGAAGAACTAACTCTACAGAATGCTACTATTATAACAAGATTACCATATGATAATTATGAACAAGAATCAGGGTATTTTAATAGGAGTATTACGTGCAATAGGAGTAACACAGTCATAAAAAACGTGAAACATCAAGTTGATGATATAGAAAAAATTGGAGGCCCATATTATGGTTTTATTAGATTATCATATGTGACGAATATTAAATTAAAGAGCATGATACTATATACGCACAAATTTGATAAAGCCTCGAATTATGATCTTATTCTTAAATGTTGCACAAATGTGTTAATCGAAGATGTAACTTCAAATGATATTGAAGATAAAAATAGATGGGGAATTACAGGAACAAATTATACAAAGGATATAACATATAAAAATTGTGAATTAAATAGAATAGATGCTCATTGTGGAGTATATAACCTTACAATAGATAATTGTATTGTTGGATTTAGTGGGCTAACACTAAATGGTGCTGGAAAATTAAAAATATTAAATACAACTAGAAAAGGTGGTAGCAAGTTTATTGATTTGAGATCTGATTATGGAAGTACATGGAATGGAGATATAGAAATATATAATTGTACTTTTGAGAGTAACAAGACAAGTAGATTAATAGGTTTTTCAGTGTCATATGATGAAGATGGAAAACTACATGATTATGGCTATGATAGGGTATTGCCTAATGTGTATATAGATGGATTAACAATAAATAATACAAGCAATGATTATGTATTAGAATATATCTTTTTTAATGATAAATCAAGTACTGGTAATGAGCTAGGAGATTTAATAAAGGCAGGCTATACTTTACCTTCAAAAATAGAAGTGAAAAATTACAGCATTGATAATGGAAAAAGATTAAAAGCTTTTTATCAAGATTTTGATGATAGCAAAAATGTTAGTACGAATATAGCTATACCTGACAAGCCAGTATTGAACTTTTTAGATGGTGAAGGGGAAAAATACGAGAGCGGAAATATAACAAATAAAAATATAACTTTAAATGTATTAAGTGTAAATAATGTTACTAGTGAAATTTTTGTAAATAAACAAAGAGTGTCTAACAATTTCGTATTAACTGAAACGGGAGATTATTCTATTGAGTTGGAATCTATTGACAATGCAGAAAATATTGAACAAGATAATTATGAAGTTATAATTGATAAGATTGCTCCAACAATAGAAGGAGTTGAAAAAGGCAGTGTGTACTATGAAAGTGTTACACCAATTGTAAAAGACAATGATATAAAAAGTTCTAAATTATATTTAAGTGGAAATTTGGTTACTGGCTATAAATTAAATAGTACTATAGAGCAAGTTGGAAGATATGATTTAGAGATAATAGACAATGCTGGAAATGTGACGAGGACAAACTTTGAAATAAAAGAACCAACTATTACAGATTTAAAAAAGTACACCATAAAAGAGGACAAGTTTATAAGTGGAATAGAACAAGGAATAGAACTAAAAGTATTTTCACAAAATTCTGAAATTAATCAAAAATATACTGTTTATAGAGATAATAAAGAATTAAAAGAAACTGAAATTGTAAAAACAGGTGACATATTGAAGATAGGAAAAAAAGAATACAGCTTAATCGTAAATGGTGACTTGAATAAAGATGGTATAGTGAATATTATGGATTTAATGAAGGTTAAGAGAAATGTAATTTCGAATTTAGAGCTAAACGAGACTGAGAGCTTAGCGGCAGATGTAAATAATGACGGAGAAATAAATATTATAGATGTTATGCAAATTGTAAGAATGATAATAAATAATTGAAATATTACAGGATAATATCAGTTTTGTAACATTTAAGTAACAATTATTGACTTTAAATTTTATGTAATTTATAATTAAAATGAAAATTATAAATGAATAGGAGCATAAGATGAAAAACATATGTAAGATAATTATTTTTATTTTGATCTTGATGAATATATTTGCTGTATATTGTTTAGCTGATACAACTTTTGGTATTAAACTTATTTCAGGTAGTGAAAAAATATTAAAAGATCAATCAGAAGTGGTTTTGTATTTAAGCTTACAAGACTACACAAAAGATGGAATCCTGGGATATGAGGCTAGTATAGAATATGATAATACAGTATTTGAAAGTATAGTAATGGAAGGACTCAATGGCTGGGATACACCAGATTATGATGAAACTACTCATAAATTTGTTTCAACAACAAAGACAGCAAAAGCAAATACTAATATTGCAAAAATTACGATGAAAGTAAAAAAGAATGCTACTGAAAAACAAACAGAAATAAAAATAAAAAATTTGATTATTTCAGATGGTATAGATTCTAATACATTAAATTTACAAAAATCTTTTTCCTTAGTTGCAAATCAAACTAATAATAGTACTAATGAAGATAATAAGGAAAATGATAATACAAAAGATGATTTTAATAAGGATGATCAAAAAGACAATCAAAAAAACGATCAAAAAAACGATCAAAAAAATAATCAAACTAATTTAGATAACGAAAATAAAGAAGATAGCAAGAAAAATGAAAATACAATTACAATAACGCCAGAAGATAAAGAAAAAAATGATGGAACAACGGCGATAGGCAAGATTCCACAAACTGGAGGAAAACCTGTTATAATTGCAATACTTAGTATAGGTGTTATTGGAATTATATGTTATATAAGATATCGTTCAATACAAATTAAATAAAAAAATTATCAAAAAATATTGAAATTTATTTTATTTAATGATATAGTATAAAAAAAATCTTAGGAGGAATTTAAAATGAAACTTAACAAAACAATGTTAATAGTTGCTTTAATAGCAATGGTATTAGTAGCATTAACAACAGTAGTAAATGCTGCAGCAAATGATGATTTATATTCTTATATGGAAGGAGTATCAGTAACAGTAGGTGGCAAAACATACAAAGCAAATGAGAGCCAATTACTAGCTTTAAAACAATACTTAAACTCACATGAATTAACAAATGAGCAAGTATCTGTTGTTAAAACAAATGTTGCTGAAATAGTAAAAACAGTTGAAAGCCAAAATACAGCTGATGTATCAAAGTTTTCTTCAGATGCTATAAACAAAATAAGTGCAAATATAGATAAAATTGAAGCAGCTACAAATGTTAAAATTAACTACATTTCTGCTGACAACACACTTCAAATAAAGGATGCTAATGGAACATCTTTAATTGAAGCAAAAGTTGGACAAAGTACAAACTTAGTACAAACAGGAACATCATATGTTCCATATATAGTAGTTTCTGGAATAGCATTAATTGCCGTTGCTGTACTAGTTGCAAAAAAAGTAACATCAAAATAATATGAAAAAAATAAAAAATATATTAGGAGCAACTATTAATAATATAATAGTTGCTTTTATATTTATTGTTATTATATGTGTTACCATTAGATTTACTATTGGTGATGAGCTTATGCAGGCAATTGCACTAATTAATTTGGTGTCAGTAAGCGATAAGAACAATAATACGGAAAACGAAGCTATTAAGATTGATTTAGAAAATAAAAATTTGACTCATTACCCAGCATGGGGTGAGAAGTATGGAACTTTATCTATTGATTCTATTAATGTAAAATTGGGACTTTATTATGGAGATTCTCTTTCAATATTAAGAAAAGGTGTAGGGCAATCTGTGTCTTATTTTCCAGGTGAAGGTGGCTCTATAATTTGCATGGCGCATGATACTGGTGGATTTTTAAAGTATTTGTATACGGTTAATGTGGGAGATAAAATAAAAATAAAAACTGATTATGGAAATTTTATATATGAAATTTATGAAACAAAAATAGTTGACCAATCAGACACAAGTGCCGTATATCTACAGGAAGATGAAGAAATACTAATGTTATATACATGTTATCCTTCAAACAGTATAGGGCATGCGACTCACAGATTTGTAACATATTCAAAATTAATAGAAGGAGACATATTTTAATGGTAAAAAATATAATATCGTACATACTATCATTTATAATGGTTGCATTAATTATAGCAATTGTGGCTGTTTCTTTTTTACAAAATAAAGTCCTAAATGAGGATTATTGGAAAATGCAAATGGAACAAAATAATTATTATGAAAAGCTAGAAGATACTGTAAATGACGGTTTTGAAAATTATATAATGCAATCTGGAATGGATAGCAGTGTGCTTGAAGGGATATATGATTTAGATAAAGTAAAAGAGGATACAAATTCTATAGTTCATGCAATATTGAATAATGAAGAATTTAAAATTGATACAAGTACTATAAGAGAAAAATTGGATAATAATATAAGAAAATATATTAAAGATAACAAGGTTTTTGTAAATAAGACTACTGAGAATCAAATTCAAAATTTTGAAAATGCAATAATTAACTCATATCTAAATTCAGTTTCGTATTCAAATTCAATAGTTAAGACAGTTTCAAGTATTACTGGGAAAGTAAAAGATGTAATACCTAAAATATTTATAATGGTAGTAATACTATTAATTGTAAACATAGTTGCATTAATTATCTTAAATATAAAGAATATAAGAAATGTTTTAAAATTTATTGCAATTATAGCGTTTACCATTGCAGGGTTAAATATATTAGGAATAATACTTGAAAAACATTTTTTAGGAATACAAAGTTTAACTGTTTTAAACGAAAATATATCTGTAATAGTTCAAATTTTTGTAAAAGAAATTTATAGAGTTTTATATACTTCAACTGCAAGTGGTACAGTATTAGGATTGTTATTTTCTATACTTTGCAGTAACGGGAGTAAAAATATTGCAAAATAAGTCGAAAAACTATTGAAACTATTCGTTATTTTATTATATAATATTTTAGACAGAATTAATTCAAAAGAAAAAACAAAAAAAGAAAAAAGGAGTATATATGGAAGAGCTAGATTTAAGCCAAATGATCTCTTTGTTTTGGCATAGAAAAGTACAAATAATATTAATTGTATTAATATTCATGGTAATAGGAGTAGCATATACAACATGTTTTGTTACACCAAAATATACATCATCAACAACACTTGTTTTGGCAGCAGGAAAGGATTCAACATTGCCGACATCAATAACAGCGACAGATGTAAATTTAAATTCAAAACTTATTTCTACTTACAGAGAAATTGCAACTAGTGATAAAGTTGTTAGAAAGGTTATTAATAATCTTGGACTTGATATATCTGACCAGGCCCTTAAAAATAGTATTACTGTAAAAGTTGTGTCAGATTCAGAGGTTATTAAAATTTCTGTAACTAATGGAGATTCAGAAATAGCAGCTAGTATTGCAAATGAACTTGCAAATGTATTTTCTGAGCAAGTAAAGGAAATTTATAATATTGATAACGTACATGTAGTTGATACTGCTGAAAAGAGTGATTTACCATCAAATGTTAACCATACTAAAGATATAATGATATTTGCACTTATAGGTATTGTTATTTCTGTAATATATGTATTATTAGATAATATGCTAGATACAACTGTTAAAACAACTGAAGATATAGAAAAGACTTGTAGAGTACCTGTTCTTGCTTCAATACCTTTTGATAATTCTGAAAGCAGAAAGGGAGGTAGGAAATAATGAAAAAAGAATTAATAACTTTTAGAAATCCAAAGTCTCCTATATCAGAAACTTTTAGAACTTTGAGAACAAATATACAATTTATGAATGTTAATAAAAGGCTAAAATCTATACTTATAACATCAACATTACCAGGTGAAGGCAAGAGTTGGGTTGCATCTAATTTAGCAGTAACGTTTGCACAAGCTGGAAAGCAAGTTATTTTGATAGATGCAGATATGAGAAAAGCAAGACAATATTCGATATTTGGGGTATCACCTAGACCAGGACTTGCTAATTATCTAGCAGAAAATGATAAAAATGCAGAATTATCTGACATGGAAAAGTATGTACAGAGGACTGAAATTGAAGGTTTATATGTTATTTCTGCAGGAAATGTACCACCAAATCCATCAGAACTTCTTATAACACCACAAATGCAAAGATTATTGGATAAACTTTCGTCACAATGTGACATAATAATAGTAGATGCTCCACCATGTGAACTTGTAACAGATGCTGCAATTTTATCTAGAATTGTTGATTCTACTATTGTTGTAACAGCACACAAGTTTACTAAAAAAGCAAATTTGCAAAAAACAATTAAAAGCATAAAAAATGTTGGTGGAAGAATAGCAGGTGTTGTTTTAAACAAGGTACCAATAGATGCCAAAAAATATGAAAAATCTTATTACTATGGCTCGCAGTTAACAACTACAAGAGGAAAACGTGAAGCTGGACGTGCTGTTTCTAAAAAAGACTTCTTTGAAGAAGAACATAAAAAGCCAGTTGAAGATAAGGTTAAAATAGAAAAAGAAGTTGTGAAAAATGAAAAAACAGAAGAGCCTAAGCAAAATGAAAAAGTTGAAAATGATATGCCTGATAAGACACAAGAGATTTTAAGACAAGTAAATGAATATTTGCAACAAGAAAGAAATAATTTAAATGATACCAAAAGAGACAACTAAATTGGTGAAATGAGAAAGGAATTTATAAAATTATGATTGATTTTCACTCTCATATAATTCCAGCAATTGACGATGGTGCACGAGAACTAAAGGAATCTTTAGAAATGCTTGAAGAAGCAAGTAGTGCCGGTTTTGATGGAGTTATATCTACATCACATTATATGGAAAATTATTATGAGGTAAGCCAAGCTGATAGAAAAGCTTGGCTAAATGGTCTTCAATACGGATTAGAAGAAAAAAAGATTGGTCTTAGTTTGTATTTAGGAAGTGAAATTTATTTTACTGATAAAATAATAAGCTTAATAAAAGAAGCCAAAGCTTCAACAATAAATGGTTCAAGATATGTGTTATTTGAGTTTCCGATGAATGCTAAGCCAATTAATATTGAGGATTTTGTGTATTCAATTCTTTCTGCAAATTACGTTCCAGTTCTTGCACATCCAGAAAGATATACATTTACACAAGAAGAGCCGGAAATTATATATCAATTAGCAAATCAAGGTGTATTAATGCAGTCTAATTATGGAAGCATAATAGGGCAATATGGGAAGAAAGCACAGGTAATAGTTGAAAAAATGTTAGAAAATAATTTAGTACATTTTTTAGGATCTGATGTGCATAGGCCTAATTCAATATATACCAAAATTGAGCCAGCTATACATAAAATAAAAGCTATTGTTGGCCAAAGTGAGTTTGATAAAATTTCTCATTTTAATGCAATGAATGTAATTAGGAATGAAAGAGTTGAGGTTGAAGAACCAGAACCGATTAAATTAACGTTAGCAGATAAAATGAGAATGAGTTTAAAATAGAAAGGAAAATAACATTGAAAGTTTTAGCAATTGGAGATTTAGTTGGAGAGAATGGAGTAAAGAAATTAAAAGAAACTTTACCTAAAATAAGAGAACAAGAAAAGATTGATTTTGTAATAGTAAATGCAGAAAATTCGGCTGGTGGAATGGGAATTACAACTAAAATATTTAATGAGTTAAAAGAAATGAAGGTTGATGCAATTACAATGGGAAACCATACTTGGGGCAAAAAGGATATATTCTCTTTTGCTGATGACCCTAAACTTTTGCGCCCTGCAAACTATGCACCAAATGTTCCAGGGCACGGATATGGAATTTTTGATTGTAAAGGCAAAAGAATATGTGTTGTAAATTTAATTGGTAGAACAGATATGAATGTATTATCTGAGAATCCATTTTTGAAGATGAATGATGTTTTAAATGCTGTAAAAGGAAAGGCTGATATTATAATTTTGGACTTTCATGCAGAAGCAACAGCCGAAAAAATTGCAATGGGATACTATTTAGATGGCAGAATAACGGCTATGTTTGGAACACATACACATGTTCAAACAGCAGATGAAACAATATTAGAAAAAGGAACAGGATACATAACAGATATAGGAATGACTGGACCAAAGAAATCTGTAATAGGAATGGATGTATCGGCATCTTTAAAGAGATTTGAAACAACGCTTCCAGAAAAATACAAACTGGCAGATGAAAACTGTATGTTAAATGGTTGCATTTTCGAGATAAATGACGAAAGCTGTCGAGTTGAGAAAATTACAAGAGTTGTAAGGAAATAAATGACGAAAAATGCAAAAATAACACGATGAAAACTGTAAAAAAATACCAAAAATATATAGACAATTACTCCGAAATATTATATAAATATAACTGTACTTAAACATACAAAAAAATAAAATATTAGGAGGATAAAAATGGAAGTTTTAAAAATCTCATCAAAATCAAATCCAAATTCAGTAGCAGGTGCTATAGCAGGGTTGGTAAAGGAATCTAACAAGGCAGAGATGCAAGCAATTGGTGCTGGTGCATTAAACCAAGCCGTAAAGGCAGTAGCTATTGCAAGAGGGTTCGTTGCTCCAGCAGGTGTCGATTTAATATGTATACCAGCATTTGCAGAAGTTGAAGTAGAAGGCGAGGAAAGAACTGGTATAAAACTTATTGTAGAGTCTAGAAAATAGAGTATTTTTAAGTTGATAAATAATAGGGCATGGATAATAAACATGTCCTTTTTGTGTGCTTTTTATATATGGAATTATTTTGTTAAAAATAATTCCATTAAGAAAAAATAATACAATAAAGGTATTGAAATTGGCATTATTTTAATGTATTATTAGCATGGAGAAAGGATTAAGAATAATGAAAGTTAGTAGTATATTTAAGTATATTTTTATAATATTTGCAGTTGGAATTATAGCATATGCAGGTTATAGAATTTATAATAATCAAAATAAAGAAGAAGAAAATAATCAAGATTCTAGCACTGTAGTTGAAGAAAATATTATTCAAGATTTGCGTATGGGAATTACAAATTACGATACTATGAATCCATTAATTACTCAAAATAAAGACATTATTAATATTGATACTCTTATTTATGAACCACTTTTTAATTTGACAAAAGATTATCAATTGGAGCCTTGCCTTGCAAAGGAATGTTCAAAAACGGGTGATAAAATTTATGTTGTAAAAACTGTTTCTAATGCTGTATGGCATGATAACACACCTTTTATTGCTAAAGATATAGCATTTACGATAGATTTGCTAAAGAAGGGAAACTCAGTATATAGCTATAATGTGGCACACATTGCAGAAACTGAGGTAATTGATGCAACTACTTTAAAAATAACATTGGACAGTGATATTCCGTTTTTCGAGTATAATTTGATTTTTCCGATAATGTCTAGCAATTATTATTATGGAGAAGATTTTTTTACAAGTAGTAAAATGCCAATTGGAACAGGAAGATACAAGATTACAAATATTAGTAGTAATAATGTAACACTTGCAAAGTTTGATAAATGGAAGAGCACTACAGGAGTAACAGAATTAAAATTAGACAATATAAAAATAAATTTATATTCATCTATGGGTGAAGTGTACAACAGTTTTAAAATAGGAAATATTGACTTAATAAACACATCAAATCCAAATTTCCAAGAGTACATTGGTACAATTGGATTTAACAAGACAGAATATCCGGGAAGACAGTTTGATTTTTTAAGTTTTAATTGCGCGGACGAACTTATGCAGTTTAAAGAAGTAAGACAGGCTATAAGCTATGCGATTGACAAAAGTAATATAGTTTCATCAGTATACAATAATCAAAATTCAGTAGCAGATTATCCTTTAGATTATGGCAACTTTTTATATACCGAAAACACTGCAAGCTCTGGTTATAATGCAGAGCAGGCAAAGAAAGTACTAGAGGATGGAGGCTGGACTTATATTAATAACAGATGGAAGAAAAATATTGGAGGGCGTACAAAAACTTTAAGACTAAAAATATCGGTAGATAAAACAAACGAATCACGCGTTGCTGTTGCAGAGCTAATAGAAAAACAACTAGAAGAAATAGGAATAGATGTTAAATTGGATAAAGTTTCTAACGAAAAATATAATAAATATGTTGACGATAGAAACTACCAAATACTATTAACTGGAGTGTATACTAGTTATAGTCCAGATTTAACGTACTATTTCTCTGCAGGAAATATATCAAATTACAGTGGTGATTCTATGTCTGAATTAATGCATAATGCAAGTATAACTAAAGAAAACAAACAATTGAAAGAAATATATCAAAAAATATATAGTTTGTATAAAGAAGAGGTTCCTTTTGTAGGTTTATATAGAAGCAAAAATATAACAATATCAACACAATCAATGGTTGGAACAGTGACGCCAAACAATTATTCAACTTTTTATGGAATAGAAGGCTGGTACAGAAGATAAATTTTGAAAATATTGCTAGAAAAAATTTAAAAGTTTATTTTGAAGGTATAATCAAAAAGTAACAATATTAAAAAATAGAAAAGATTGATTAAAATATTTCATTAAAAATAAAACAAATGTTTGAAAAAAACTATTGACAAATTTTAAATTTGATATATAATAGTCACATAGGAAACGCAAACATATGTTTAATAGTTGTTGGGGGATAACTAAAACATTATTATTTCAAAATTTAGGAGGAAAAATTTATGAGTTTAGAAAACAGTGAAAAGAAAAAAGCACTAGAATCAGCATTAGGTCAAATAGAAAAACAATTTGGAAAAGGCTCTGTAATGAAGCTTGGAGATTTTACAGCAATGAATGTAGAATCTATACCAACAGGAGCTTTAAGCCTTGACGTTGCTTTAGGAATTGGTGGAATTCCAAAGGGAAGAATAATAGAAATATTTGGACCTGAATCTTCAGGAAAAACAACTCTTGCATTACATATGATTGCAGAATGCCAAAAGAGAGGCGGAGAAGCAGCTTTTATAGATGCTGAGCATGCATTAGATCCAGTTTATGCAAAACACTTAGGTGTTGATATAGATAATTTAATAGTTTCACAACCAGATACAGGAGAGCAAGCGCTTGAAATAGCAGAGGCTCTTGTTAGAAGTGGTGCCATAGATATTATAGTAGTAGACTCTGTTGCAGCACTTGTTCCAAAGGCTGAAATAGATGGAGACATGGGAGATGCACATGTTGGTCTTCAAGCTAGATTAATGTCACAAGCTTTAAGAAAATTAGCTGGTGTATTAAATAAATCAAATACTGCAATAGTATTTATAAACCAATTAAGAGAAAAAGTTGGAATAATGTTTGGAAATCCAGAAACAACTCCAGGAGGAAGAGCTTTAAAATTCTATGCTTCTGTTAGATTAGACATAAGAAAAACAGAAAACCTAAAACAAGATGGAGAAGTATTTGGAAACAGAGTAAGAGTAAAAGTTGTAAAGAACAAGGTAGCTCCTCCCTTCAGAGAGGCTGAATTCGATATCATATATGGAAAAGGAATATCAAAATCTGGAAATATACTAGATTTAGGTGTAAACTTAGACATAGTTGAAAAGAGTGGCTCTTGGTTTGCTTATGATGGAACAAGAATTGGACAAGGTAGAGAAAATGCTAAGAAATACTTTGAAGAAAATCCAGAAATAATGGCAGAGGTAGAAAAGAAAGTAAGAGCGAAATTTAACGAGGCATTCGAAAAAAGTTTAAGTGACGAAATGGAAGTAGATGCTGAACAGGAAACCGAACCAACTGAAGAAGAGTAAAAGTAAATATAGATGATGGTGAGTAATAACTAAGGATAGGGAAAATATTCTAAAAAATATAATTTAGAATTCTTTTTCCCTATTTTTGAATTTAGAGAATAACACAGGAAAATATATTGTATTGATTTTTGTACCGAAATATAATAAGTAATCGGTAAAAAAATCAAAAACAATGTGTTATAATAATCATATAAAGAAAGGCTGTGATATTATGCAGAAAGAAATAACTATTAGAGGGTGTGAAAAAATGGATGGAAAATCTAATAAAGTTATTAAACCAATGAAAAATAATGAAAACACGAAAACTACGCTTTCAATAAACATAGAAGAGTATAGAAGAGAAGAATTTTTGAGCAAACTTGAAGAAAGTAAGAAACAGTATAAGGAAGGAAAAGTTCATAGTGCGAAAAAAGTATTTAAGGAATTGAGAGAAAAATATGGATATTAGTAATTATGAGGTCACTTTAACTGATGTTGCAAAAGAAGAAATTGAAAATATATATGCATATATATTAGAAAATTTACATGAAGAAATAGCTGCCAATAAGTTAATGGATAAAATAGAAGATGGAGTTTTAAGATTAGCACAAAATCCATATTCATGTCCTAAAGTAAAAGTTAAACCACATAATGAAATATATAGAAAACTTATTATTAATAATTATATTGTTTTATACGATATTGATAAAGAATATAAGAAAACAGTAATTTATAGAGTAATACATGAAAAAACAGATTATTTAAAATTATTAGAGAATTAATTTATAGTAAAATGCTAATGAAAGAGGAATAATATGTATACGATTGAAGAATATGATAAAGAAAAATCAAAAGTTTTAAAGTATGTTTTATATAAGAAAAGAAGTAAAAAAGAAGTACAAAATAAATTTTACAATGCTATTGAAAATGAAATGTTACATGATATAATAGAAGAGCTAGAAGAAAACGGATATATTGATGATAACAATTACATAGAAAGAGCTATTAATGAATTTATGGCTCTAAGCAATCTTTCTTTAAAAGAAGTGAGATATAAGCTTATGTCAAAAGGAATTCCAAATGATTTGATTGAGGATTATATAAATAGTCATGATGAAGAAATGGAAAATTACGAGACAAAATCAGCAAAAACGATAATAATGAAAAAGCAAAATCAAATGGATGAAGAGGCTATTATTCAATATTTATTAAAAAAAGGTTATAAGACTAGCAATATTAGACAAGCTATAGAGTTATTAGATGATTAAAGGAACGAAGAAAAATGCCAAATATATTAACATTAGAAACAAATAAATATGCTATTAAGATAGAAAATTTTGAAGGACCACTAGATTTATTGTGTCACTTAATAGATAAGAATAAAATGAATATAAATGATATTAAATTAAGCGAGATTACAGATCAATATATTGAGTACATAAACAAAATGGAAGAGATGAATTTGGAAGTAACAAGTGAATTTCTAGTTATGGCCTCGACTCTAATATATTTAAAATCAAAGAGTTTATTACCAAGTGATAATGAAGAGAGTGAAGAAATTTCGGAAGAGGAATTGTTAAGAAGAATTATTGAGTATAAGAAATATAAAGAAATTACAAAAACTTTGAAGTCTATGTACGAAGAAAATTCTGTTAGATTTTATAAAACTCCAGACGAAATTAAATTACCTAAACAGAAACTTGAAAGAGATTATGATAAGCAACTGATTATAGATGCGTATTCAAATGTTGTTCGAGTAAATCAAGAAAAGGTAAATCAAAATGCAAGTAATATTGAAAAGATAGCGATAACAGATAAATATACTGTTGCAAGCAAGGTAAAAGAAATGCTTAGAGAACTTGTAAATAGACCTAAGTTTGTTTTTAATGCACTCTTCTCTTTAAAAAAATGTGAAAAAGAAGAAGTTGTAACAGCTTTTTCTGGATTATTAGAATTATCAAGAAGAAGCAAAGTAATTACAAGCCAAGAAAGCCTATTTGGAGATATTTCTGTAGAAAAAAATAAAAATGGACAAGTCTAGATGCGGTTATAGATGAAAAATTAATAGAAATACTAAGAATGAATTGAATCAAATAATTGAAATAATAATTGTAATGATTAAAATAGTAATAAATGGAAAAACTAATACAAAATACTCTAATAGATAGGAGTGGTTTATTTTGATATTAGTTTTTTATATTTTATTAGGAACAATTGCATTAGTATTGTTATTATTGATAATGATTATAATATCAAAAATAGAATTTGAGATACAAAACTTAGACATGAGTAATATAGACAAGAAACAGAATAATAAGAAATTAAAAGTGAGTGTTTCTTTAAGAATAGGAAAGCTACACTGGATAAAGATATGCTTAAATAAAAAGAAGATTTTAAAATTAAATAACAAAATAAAAAGTTATGAACAAAATAATAAAGCAGAAGCGGAAAAGATGAAAAAGACTGCAAAAAAAGAAGTGACAATTATACTAAAAAATACAAAAATACGAAGATTAATAATGAATACAAAAGTCGAATTAAATGAATTTAAGGCAAACATTTCTATTGGCACAGAAGATTATGTGATTACATCGTATTTGATAGGGATAATATCTGCAATAATTCCCAATATATTAGCGAGAGCAAAGTTTGGCAAGAAGCAAAAAATATCTAAAACAGTAATATATAGTGTACAACCTATTTATCAACCAAAAAATATTTATTCGGTAAAAATGAATATAAAAGTGGCTACGAAAATATCTCATCTACTTTATATTGCACTAATGCTGGCAAAAACAACTAAACAATATGAAAGTTTTAATGAAAATAGTAAAGCAAAAAAAGATAAAAATATTATGAAAAATATAGAAAAAAGAAATGCACAAGCTGTATAAAAAAGAAAAAATTGGTACATATTAGTTATATACTAAAAATAAAAAAGTTGAAAGAATAATCTTAATTTTATGTATTCAGAACTTATGAGTAGTATAGAGATTATGACAATATGTGCTTTTTGTTTTGATGATAAAGTTTGATTTTTCAACATGATTAGTGCCTTACGTAAATAAAGAAATAACTAAGGCAAGGAAGGAATGTGATTAATATGGGAGAACATCCAATAGAAAACCTTATGAATACGGCTATGAATAGCATTAAAGACATGATTGATGTAAATACGATAATTGGAGAACCGATACAGGCTTCAAACAACACGGTGATTATACCAATTTCAAAAGTTGGATTTGGCTTTGCTGCAGGAGGAAGTGAATTTAGAGGAGAAACAATAGATGAATATACAAAGAAGGAGAAAGAAGAACAAGTTCAATATAGATTGCCTTTCGGAGGTGGATCTGGGGCAGGAGTAAATATAACACCAGTTGCTTTCTTAGTGGTACAACCAAACACTGTGAAACTATTGCCAGTAGACCATAGTTCATGTTTAGATAGATTGTTAGATTATGTACCTGATTTAATTGAAAAAGTAAATACTATGTTAAATAAACAGATGCAGAATAAAAAGGAAGAGAAAGCACAAGATGATAGAAGGAAAGAAAGAGAAAGACAAGAAGAAAGAGAAGATAGAAAACAAGAAATGCAAATGAATGAAAGTAAAACGATAGAAGCAACAATTCAACCGCAACAAGTAAAACCAAAGAAAAACATAAAATACCATAAACCAACTGAAACATATGAATTTGAATATGATGAAACAGATGATAATGATGATGATTACTATAATAGATAAAAATAATAGAAAACATTGATAAAATCAATATCATATAAATATTATTATAATAAGCTATGTAATACATAGTTTATTTTTTACGATGTAAAACGTAAAAATAAATAACATTAAAAGTAAAGACGCATATAAGGAGGTTTTGAAATTTATGACTAGCAAAATTTATGGAGATAACGATGAAAGCTGTTTTAATAAAATTAGCTTGAATGAAAAAAACAATAAAGGAATTGGAAACACACCGATGATAAAAATAAATTATAGGTACAATAACAAAGAAAAATCAGTGTTTGCTAAGCTTGAATATTACAATTTAACTGGAAGTATAAAAGATAGAGTTGCATTTTATATTATAAATAATGCAATAGAAAGAGGTGATTTAAAAGATGGTATGCCAATAATTGAGGCGACTAGCGGAAATACTGGAATATCACTTTCAGCTTTAGGTGCACGTTATAAACACCCGGTATACATATTTATGCCAGATTGGGCAAGTGCTGAGAGAGTAAAATTAATGCAAGGGTATGGAGCAAATGTAATATTAATTTCTAAAGAAGAGGGAGGCTTTATACAGTGCGTAAAAGAAGCTAAGAAAATGGCTGATAAAAAAGATGGATTTTTAGCCAATCAGTTTGAAAACTATGATAATTTTTTAGCTCATTATGAGACAACTGGAAAAGAAATATTAGAACAAAGTAATTGTGAGATAGGAGGCTTCGTATCTGGTGTTGGAACTGGTGGAACTCTTATGGGAACAGGGAAAAGAATTAAAGAAAAATTTCCGAACATGCAAATTACGGCAATAGAACCGGAAAAAATGCCACTTCTATCTGGCGGAAAAATACAGGGACAACACAAAATAGAGGGAATTGGAGATGATTTTATTCCGAAGTTAGTTGACTTGAAAAACATAGATGGAATAATAAAAATAAATGATGATGATGCAGTAAATATGTCTCGTAGGCTTGCAAAAGAGTTGGGGCTGGGAGTTGGAATATCTTCTGGTGCGAATTTTATAGGAAGTGTTCTGCTAGGAGAAGAAACAAAGAATATTGTTGTTACAGTATTTGCAGATGACAATAAAAAATATTTGTCTACAGACTTATTTAAACCGATTGATGAAGATAAAGAATTTATATCTAATAAAATAGAGCTAATAAGTTATGAAAATATATAAAAATAATGTAAAACTACTTGACAAATTGCTTGAAATGTTGTAAAGTATATAAGCATTACAAATTAGCAATTATACTAATAAAGTCATGCAAGGAGAAAGTGATAATATGGAAAAGAAAGTTCAAATTGGAATGCTATGTGAAATATATGGCAATCTTCTAACAAAAAGACAATTGAATATATTGAACGATTATTGCAATGAGGATCTTTCTTTGACTGAAATTGCTGAAAATAACAAGATAACAAGGCAAGCTGTTAACGACATTGTTAAGAAAGGAGAAAGTAAGCTTCTGGAATATGAGCAAAAGCTAGGAATTATGAAAAAAACAATTGACCAAGAAAAGCAAATTCAAAACATTCTTTTAGAGCTAAGTAAGATTACAGACAACTCATCAGATAAGAAAGTTGAAAAAATCCTAAACAGCGTAAGAAAAGAATTAATTAGCTTAAATGCATAATCAACGATAAAAGACAAAAAAACGGAGGGTTAAAAATATGGCTTTTGAAGGACTATCTTCTAAATTACAAGAATTTACAAAGAAATTAAGAGGAAAAACAAGAATTACTGAATCGGATTTAAAAGAAATGCTAAGAGAGGTAAAACTTGCCCTACTTGATGCTGACGTAAACTACAAAATTGTTAAAGAATTTACGGCAAGTATCCAAGAAAAAGCCTTAGGCCAAGACGTTTTAAAATCTTTAACTCCAGGACAACAGGTTGTTAAGATTGTAAAAGATGAATTAGTAGAACTACTTGGAGGAACAGAGGCTAATATAAATTTTAGCTCGAATCCACCAACAATAATAATGTTAGTTGGTCTTCAAGGTTCTGGTAAAACAACCACAGCTGGTAAGCTTGCAAATTTACTTAGAAAACAAGGCAAGAAACCATTACTAGTTGCGTGCGATGTTTACAGACCAGCTGCAATTAAGCAGTTACAAGTAGTTGGAGCACAGTTAAATATTCCGGTGTTTGCAAATGAAAATTCGAAAGATGTTGTTCATATTGCAAAACAGGCAATGAGTGTTGCATATTCAAAATTGAATGATGTTGTAATATTAGATACAGCAGGACGTTTACAGATAGATGAAGAATTGATGAACGAGCTTAAAAATGTAAAGGCAAGTGTTCATCCACATGAAATATTACTAGTTGTAGATTCTATGACTGGTCAAGAGGCTGTAAATGTTGCAACAGGATTCAATGATGCTTTAGGAATAGATGGAGTAATACTTACAAAATTAGATGGTGATACACGTGGTGGTGCTGCGTTATCAGTAAAAAAGGTAACTGGCAAGCCAATAAAATTTGTGGGTATGGGAGAAAAGCTAAGTGAGCTCGAGGTATTCCATCCAGACAGAATGGCGTCAAGAATACTTGGAATGGGCGATGTTCTATCAATAATAGAAAAAGCAGAAGAATCATTTGACCAAGAGGAGGCAGAAAAGCTTACAAAACAATTAGCTAAAAAAGAATTCGATTTGAATGATTATTTACTTCAATTAAGACAAGTAAAGAAAATGGGATCATTTTCATCAATACTTAAAATGATACCAGGAATGGCAAATATTAAGGACCTAAAAGTAGATGAAAAAGAGTTTACAAGAATAGAAGCAATAATATGCTCTATGACTGATAAGGAAAGAAAAAATCCTAAATTATTAAATGGTTCGAGAAGAATTCGTATAGCAAATGGTAGTGGAACAAGCGTGCAGGAAATAAATAAATTTATGAAATCTTTTGAGATGACACAGAAAATGATGAAACAAATGAAGGATAAAAAATCTTTAAAAAAGATGATGAAAGAAATGAATTTAAACCAATAATATAGATATTAAGTTTTATAAATAAGTTATTAATTTTTATGTACATTATACGAACCCAACAGTTTGTAGGTACAGAAATTTATATAAAAAGTTGTTCTAAAAGAGCAGTTTCTAAAAATGCGGAGGTGAAAATAAATGGTAAAAATCAGATTACAAAGAGCAGGTGCAAAAAAAGCTCCATTCTATCACATCGTTGTTGCAGATTCAAGATCTCCAAGAGATGGAAGAATAGTAGAAAAAATTGGAACATATGATCCAATGACAAATCCAGCTACAATCAACTTAGACAAAGAGAAGATTGCAACATGGATTAAAAATGGTGCAAAGCCAACAGATACAGTAAAAGCTTTAATAGAGAAAGCACAATAATTTATGTGTGAATGCTTTTAGAAAGGCGAAGTTGTATGGAAGAAATATTAAAAACAATAATTGAAAGTCTTGTAGATAACAAAGAACAAGTTCAAATTACTAGAACTGACGATGAGAAGGGAATACTTCTTAAAGTTAAAGTTGCTGATGAGGACATGGGAAAGGTTATTGGAAAGCAAGGCAAAAATGCAAAAGCAATAAGAACTGTTATGAAAGCTATTACAGCTAAAGAACATAAAAAAGTTGGAATTATATTTGAGGAATAAGTAATGGAAAAATATTTAGAACTAGGTCAAATAGTAAACACATTTGGTATAAGAGGTCAAGTAAAAGTAAAGCCTTTTACAGATGATATAAAAAAATTTGATACTTTTAAAGAAATTTTTGTTGAAAAGAAAAATCAATTACAATTATTCCAAATAGAAAAAGTTAATTACAGCAAAGGTATGGTAATCCTAAAGCTAAAGGGAATAGAAACGCCAGAGCAAGCAGAAACATTGCGTAACTGTTACATAAAAATGGACAGGAAAAATGCAAAAAAGCTTCCTGAGGGTACCTATTACATAGCAGATTTAATAGGATTAGATGTATATAGTGATGAAGATGAATTGCTTGGAAAAGTAGATTACATATATAACACTGGTAGCAGTGACATATATGTTGTAAAAAATGATGAAGGCAAAGAAATTCTACTGCCAGCAATCAAAGATGTACTAAAACAAGTAGATTTAGAAAATAAAAAAATAATAGTTCACATTATTGAAGGTTTAATTTAAAGAGGAGTAAATATGAAATTTGATGTACTAACATTATTTCCAGAAATGTTTGAACCATTAAAACACAGTATTATTGAAAGAGCGTCTAAGCAAAATCTAATAAATATTAACCTGATTAATATACGAGATTTTTCGAAAGACAAGCATAAAAAAGTAGATGATACTCCATATGGTGGCGGAGCAGGAATGGTAATGAGAGCAGACGTTGTGTATGATGCATATAAATCTGTAAGAGATGAAAAATCAAAAGTAATATTTTTATCGCCTCAAGGAAAAAAGTTGAGCCAAGCCAAAGTTCAAGAATTATCTAAGGAAGAACATTTAATTCTACTTTGTGGTCACTACGAAGGAGTTGACCAACGTGTATTAGATGAAATAGTTGATGAAGAAATATCGATTGGAGATTATGTGCTAACTGGAGGAGAGCTACCAGCAATGGTGCTTATAGACTCGGTAAGTAGATATGTAGAAGGTGTACTAAGTACAGATTCTACAAAAGAAGAATCATTTTCTCAAGGGTATTTAGAATACAATCAATACACAAGACCAGAAGAATTTCATGGGAAAAAAGTTCCAGAAATACTAGCTTCTGGAAATCATCAGAAAATAGATGAGTGGAGAAGAAAAAGTTCTTTAATAAATACATTTTTGAAAAGACCAGAGCTTCTTAATGAAAAAGATTTAAAAGAAGCAGAAAAAATAATTTCGGAAGAACATGAAAATTAAGATATGTTATTATAAACTATCAAGATTGTGTAATAAAATAGCCGAAATATAAATTAGAAAATTAAGAAAGGAGAATATCGATGGATATAATAAAATCAATAGAACATGAACAATTGAAAAATAAGATTCCAGACCTTAAAGTTGGTGACACAGTAAGAGTACATCAAAGAATTAAGGAAGGAAACAGAGAAAGAATCCAAGTATTCGAAGGAATAATAATAAAGAAACAAGGTGGCGGAGTTAACGCTACATTTACAGTAAGAAGAATTGCTTATGGAGTAGGAACAGAAAAAACATTCTTAGTACACTCTCCATTAGTAGAGAAAGTTGAAGTAGTTAGAGTAGGAAAAGCTAGAAGAGCTAAATTATACTACCTAAGAAACAGAACTGGTAAAGCTGCTAAGACAAAGGAAAATGTTGGAGCAAAAATTGAATCTAAATATATAGATGTAAAAGAAGATTTAACAGAAGCTGTTGAAGAAACAGTAGTTGAAACTCCAGCTGAAGAAACTGCACCAGCTGCAGAAGCACCAAAAGCTGAATAATAAGTAGAAATTAAACGAAATAAAAAACGCAGAAAAACAAGTAATTTTGATATAGTTTTATATGAAATTACTTGTTTTTTGTTGATCAAAATGTAAAAACTATTGACAAATAAGTAGAAAATAATATAAAATACAAACATAAGTTTGAAGACTTTTTTGTTGACGTTACTATAATTGAGATAACTTAATATAAAAAACGATATAAAATGAAAAGAGGAAAATATGTCTAAAGATTTAATTATTAGAAGTAGTAGTGCAGAGTTTCTGATTTTTGAAAGGCAAACTCATGATAAAGGAATCCAAGTTAGATTTGAAGATGGAGACTTGTGGCTGACTCAAAAATCGATAGGCGAGCTATTTGACACAACCAGAAATAATATTACAATGCATATTAATGAAATCTATAAAAACTTTGAACTTGGTGAAAAATCAACTAGTAAGGATTTCTTACTAGTTCAAAAAGAAGGAAATAGAGATGTAAAAAGAAAAGTTTTATATTATAATTTAGATATGGTTATTTCTGTTGGATATAGAGTCAATTCAGATAGAGCAATACAGTTTAGAAGATGGGCTACTTATGTATTAAAGGAATTTTCAAAGAAAGGATATATAATTGACAAAAAGAGAATGGCTAATGGGGCATTCTTTGATGAAGATTATTATGACTCTTTACTTGCTGAAATAAGAGAAATAAGATTATCTGAAAGAAGATTTTATCAAAAAATTACTGATATATATGCTACTAGTGTTGATTATGACAAAAAATCTCCGACAACTATTAAATTTTTTAAGAAAGTTCAAAATAAGATGCACTATGCAGTGTCGCACCAAACTGCTGCGGAAATCATATATAATAGAGCTGATTCGGAAAAAGAACATATGGGCCTTACTACTTGGAAAAATTCTCCTAACGGGAAAATTTTAGAAACGGATGTTGTAATTGCAAAAAATTATTTAAATACGAAAGAACTAGAGAGTTTAGAACTTATTGTTTCCGCATTTTTAGATTTGGCAGAAAATAGAGCTAAAAGACATATACCTATGACTATGGAAGATTGGGCAACACGAATTGATAAGTTTTTACTGGCAGACGATTTAGATGTTTTAAATGATGCTGGAAAAATATCACATGAAATTGCCTGTGATAAAGCATTAACAGAGTTTGAAAAATATAGAGTAAAACAAGATAAATTATATAAATCTGATTTTGATTTGCTAATAGAACAGGTAAATAGCACAAAGAAATAAATTGTAATGTAGTTTAAAACATAAATCTATATAAAGATATATATTAAAAATTCCTTGTAAAAGTTTATTTAACAAATCATAATGACGAAAATATCAAAAAAAATCGAATTTTACTTGCATTCGTCATTTATTTGTGGTAAATTATTATGTAGAATTGAATAGAAAAAACTATGAAGAGGACAAGATAAATAAAACTAATTAACAGAGAGTCAAATGCATGCTGAGATTTTGATAAATTAAAGATTATTTATTATCACCTTGGAGTTGTTTATGTGAAAGAATATTGTGAAAAATCCAATGTTAATATTTGAGTAATATAAATCGTAATATTGCGTTAAGATAAAATAAGAGAAAAGCTAAATACATCTTGTGTTGAAAAAAATCTAAATTATAGAAGATGATACTATTCAAACAAGAATATAAACTTTTAAATTAGGTGGTACCACGGAGTAAAATTCGTCCTATGTTAATAGGACGAATTTTTGTTGCCGAAGACTAAGCCGACTTCGCCCAATAGGGACGCCCCTTTTTGGGCAAAAAGTTGTAATAAATTATAAAGGTAGGTTTATAAAATAAAGCTATTCTCTGGAAAATAAAAATTTGCCCCCAAAGGGCGTCCCTATTGGGCAAAAATGAAAGGAGTAATTTATATGAGTGAAGAAAAGAAAGATTATTCAAGCACACTTAATTTGCCAAAGACAGATTTTCCGATGAGAGGAAATTTGCCAACTAAAGAGCCAGAAACATTAAAGGCCGTTTTTGAGAATGGATTATATGAGAAAATTTTAAAGAAAAATGAAGGACACAAGCATTTTGTTTTACATGACGGACCTCCATATGCTAATGGAGAAATTCATGCTGGACATGCTCTAAATAAAATTTTGAAGGATACAATCGTAAGATATAAGGCTATGAAAGGCTTTTACACACCTTTTATTCCAGGATATGATACACATGGAATGCCAACTGAAAAGAAGGCTATTGAGAAGCTTGGACTAGATAGAAGCAAGATTCCGGTTACAAAGTTTAGAGATACTTGTAGAGAATTTACAACAAATTACAAAGATATTCAAACAGAAGGCTTCAAACGTCTTGGTGTTCTTGGAGACTGGGCTCATCCTTATATAACTTATGACCATGCAACAGAAGCAAGACAAATTGGTGTATTCGGAGATATGTACAAAAAAGGATATATCTATAAAGGATTAAAACCAGTCTACTGGTGTACTGATTGTGAAACAGCACTAGCAGAAGCTGAAATTGAATATAAAGATGTAACTGGAGAATCTATATATGTAAAATTCCCTGTTGAAGATTCTAAGGGCTTGTTTGATAAAAAAGATACTTATATGGTAATTTGGACAACTACACCTTGGACTCTACCAGGAAATATGGGAATTACAATTGGTGCAGATTATGAATATAGCATAGTTGAATTAAAAGAAAACAAAGAGAATGCAAAACTTGAAAGATTAATAATTGCAACAGAACTTGTAGAAAAAGTTATGAAACTTGCTGAAATAGAAGATTACAAAACAGTTCAAACTTTTAAAGGTTCAGAATTAGAAGGTGTTTTATGCAAGCATCCATTCTTAGACAGAATGTCTAGAGTGGTTCTTGGTAGTGAGACGACTGTAAATGTTACTCTTGATGAAGGTACTGGAGCAGTTCACACAGCACCTGCTTATGGTAAAGAGGACTATTTACAAGGATTAAAAGACAAACTTGGAATGGTTGTTGCAGTTGATGATAAAGGAAAACAAACAGCCGAGGCTGGTGAGTTTGCAGGTCAATTCTATGCAAAATCTAACAAGACTATAACAGCGTGGCTAGATGAAAATGGATATTTATTAAAAGCTGTAAAAATAGAGCACTCTTATCCACATTGCTGGAGATGCAAAAAGCCAATAATCTTCAGAGCTACACCACAATGGTTTGCATCTGTTGATGGATTTAGAGATGATGTTTTAAAGGCTATTAAGACTGTTACTTGGCACCCAGATTGGGGCGAGGACAGAATGAGCGAAATGATTAAAGGAAGAAACGATTGGTGTATTTCAAGACAACGTACTTGGGGTGTTCCACTTCCAATATTCTATTGCAAAGACTGTGGAGAGCCTTATGTTACAGAAGAATCTATAAAAAAGATTCAAGATGTTGTAAGAACAGAAGGAACAAACGCATGGTGGGCAAAAGAAGCAAAAGATTTAGTACCAGAAGGTGCAAAATGTCCAAAGTGTGGATGCACAGAATTCAAGAAAGAAACAGATATAATGGATGTTTGGTTTGATTCAGGTTCTACACATCAAAGCGTTCTTGTTGAAAGAGGATTAGACTACCCAGCAGACTTATATCTAGAAGGAAATGACCAATACAGAGGATGGTTCCAATCTTCATTATTAACATCAGTTGCAGTAAATGGAATAGCCCCATACAAAGAAGTTCTATGTTGTGGATTCGTTGTAGATGGTCAAGGAAGAAAAATGTCTAAGAGCTTAGGAAACGGAGTATCTCCAATAGATGTTTCAAACAAATTTGGAGTAGATATATTAAGACTTTGGGCATTATCGTCAGACTATTCTATGGATGTAAACTTATCAGATGATATACTAAAAGGAATTTCAGATGTTTATAGAAAGATAAGAAATACAGCAAGATATATCTTAGGAAATACTTACGACTATGACCCTGAAAAGCCAGTTGCTTATGAAGATTTACAAGAAATAGATAAATGGGCATTAACAAGATTAAATAAATTGATTAAAGACTGTACAAAGGATTACGACACATACAGTTTCGGAAACTGCTACCACGATGTAAACCAATTCTGCGTTGTAGACATGAGTAGCTTCTATCTTGACATAATAAAAGATAGATTATACACAGAAAAAGCAGATTCAGTAGCAAGACGTGCAGCACAAACAACTATGTATTACATACTAGATGCACTAGTAAAAATATTAACACCAATGATTTCATTCACAGCCGAAGAAATTTGGTCTGCAATGAAACACACAGAAAAAGAAAACGTAGAAAGCCCAATGCTTGCAGACTATCCAGTTCCAAATGACGAATGGGATAACAAAGAAATAGCAGAAAAATGGGAGAAAATAATCAAAGTTAAAAACATAGTTGCAAAAGACCTAGAACTTGCAAGAGCAGAAAAAACAATAGGAAACTCTCTAGACGCAAAAGTTACAATATATGCAGAAGGAGAAGAATACAAATTCTTAAAAGAAAATGAAGAACTAATAAAACTTGTATTAATAGTATCTGGACTAGAAATACAAGAAAATAACAGAAAACAAGAAGAAAAACTAGGAGTAAAAGTAGAACATGCAACAGGTGAGAAATGCGAGAGATGTTGGATGTACAACGACCACCTAGAAGATGGATTATGCCCAAGATGCAAAGAAGTACTAGAAAAATAAAAAATCGCCCAATAGGGACGCCCCTTTTGGGGCGAAACTAGGGTTAATAAATCAGATGTTTAAGTTATTTGTGAGACGAAGAAAAGTTAAGGCTTCGTCTCTTATAATGTCAATATTTTTTGCTAGCAGATTTAAATAAAAACTTGAAAATTTATATGTTTTAATGTAGAATACAACTAGTAAAATAGAAGCAAAAAGAAAGGAAATGTAATAATGCATAGTTACGAATTTATTTCGCATTCGGAAGAAGAAACAATTAGGTTTGCAGATGAGTTTGCATCAAAATTGAATGGACATTCTAAGATTGTTTTATCTGGTGATTTGGGATCCGGAAAGACCAAGTTCACAGAAGGACTTCTTAGACATTTTGGATTAGAAGATGAAATTTCTAGCCCTACTTTTACCATTGTGAATGAGTATGATGCTCCAAAATTTAAGATTTATCATTTCGATTTATATAGATTAGAAGATGCTGATGAGTTTTATGCAATTGGTGGAGAAGAGTATTTGCAAACTGGACTTTGCATTTTTGAATGGGGAGAGATGATTGAGAATATTATTCAAGATGACTATATAAGGATTACATTTTCTAGAGATAATGATGCCGATAATTTGGATTTAAGAAAATTAAGAATAGAGGAAATAAAAAAATGAAAATTCTTGCAGTTGATACTTCTTCTAGAAACTGTTCTGTTTCTATTGTGGAAGTTGATAAAAATAAAAATATTAATGTAATTGCACAAGGTAACAATGATGATGAAAGAACTCATTCTGTAAAGTTAATGCCTATGATTGATAATATGTTTAAGGCTTCTAATTTGAGTTTAGACAATATAGATTTGCTAGCATGTTGCTTAGGTCCTGGCTCTTTTACAGGAATAAGAATTGGAATTGCAACAATGAAGGCATTTGCAGATGTAAAAAACATTCCTACAGTAGGAGTAACTTCACTTGAAAGCCTGGCTTACAATATAGAAGAAAATGCGACAATTTGTCCTAACATAGATTGTAAAAACAATAATGTGTATTCTGCAATGTTTGAATTAAAGGATAATACATATGTTCAAATTGGAGATAATATAGCAGATACTATTGAAGTGGCTTTAGAAAATTGCAAATTACATTCAGAAAATCCAATTGTTTTTATTGGAGATGGAAGCGTTTTACATAAAGATTTAATATTAGAAAAATTTGCAAATAAAGATATAAGATTTTCAGATAAAAACATACAATCAAGTGTATCTTTAGCAAGATGTGCATATGATAAATATCTAAAAGGTGAATACGGAGATTCGAGCAATATTTCACCTTTGTATTTACGAAAATCTCAAGCTGAAAGGGCTATGCTTGAACAATAATTAGAATTTTGGCTTCGTCAAATCTTATTCCAAACGCGGTTACATACACAAAGTATGCGCCCTTGCCTTTGAAATTTCATTTTCCTTGCCAAAATTTAATTCTTGC
>UMFY01007809.1_pt1 | contig 98319 bp, 90 predicted proteins | sample 1965121 | NCBI WGS metagenome assembly UMFY01 (sample SAMEA4836057, study PRJEB28245) | human gut metagenome | biome: gut microbiome; material: fecal sample | place: Denmark | collected 2008
CTTCTGCTTGGCGGTTACGCTAATGACGGTTCTGCGGCTGGCTCTGGTCTCTTTCATTCTTCTTGGGTTCGGTCGGGTTCTTCTGCTCATGTCGGCTTCTTTACCACAGTTAAACTTGATTAAATAAGTCCACGTGGAACTGTTGTTAGGAGTAGTTGGTTAATTAATTTGTTTTCTGTTTTTGCATTTCTCGATACTACTCCTACAACAGTTTATTATAATAATATTAAAGGTTATATTTCTTAAGATGATTGACATTTAGATACAGTGCTTCTGCTTAGCAGTAACGCTAATAACAGTTCTAAAGCTAGCTCTAGTAACTTTAATTCTAATTGAGTTCAGTCAGATTCTAATGCTAATGTCGGCTTCTTTTATATAATTCCTAAAACTAATACATATAAGATTAATATAAATATTATTTTGGGAAGTATAACCTTACCTCTTGGTAAAAGATAACGTTATTTAGAAACTAAAAGTGTTGGTAGTGATATTCACGAAGGCTCTTATATAAATTATATAAATATGAAAAGATATAATGGTTTACATGATAAACTATGTACTATTGAAAATATTGAAGTTGCTGATGATAATGCAAGAAAGAATAAGAATAAGAAATATGGTATTAATAAACATGATAAAAATAGACAATATGAAAATGAAGATTTAGTAGATAAACTATTTAATCTTAAATATAAAACTTCTAAATATAGCCTATATAAAATATATGAACCAAAAGAACGTATTATTTATAGACTTCCTTATTATCCTGATAGAATTGCTCATCATGCTATAATGAATGTTATAAAAGATATTTGGACAAAAAGTTTTATTCATAATACATATAGTTGTATTGAAGGTAGAGGTATTCATCTTTGTGCAAATAATCTTAAAAGAGATTTAAGGAAATATCCTAATGAAACTAAATATTGTCTTAAATTAGATATTAGGAAATTTTATCCCAGTATTCCTCATGATGGTCTTAAGAAATGTATTAGAAAGAAGATTAAAGATAAAGATTTTCTAATGATTCTTGATGAAATTATTGATTCTACTGATAATGTTCGTGATGTTTCTTCTAAATTAACTAATAAGATTGGAATTGGAGTTCCTATTGGTAATTATCTATCTCAATACTTTGCTAATCTTTATCTTAGTGAACTTGACCATTTATGTAAAGAAGAACTTAAATGTAAATTCTATTATCGTTATGCTGATGATATAGTTATTTTAAGTCATGATAAAGATTTTCTTCATAAAGTTCTTATTTATATTAAATTATATGTTCATACTATTGGATTAAAAGTTAAAGATAATTATCAAATATATCCTGTTTATAGTAGAGGAATTAATTTTGTTGGCTATGTATTTTATCATACTCATACTCTAATTAGAAAATCTATTAAATATAAAATTATAAGACTGGTAAATAGTTATTTAAACAGAGAAATTGATAAAAAAGAATTTAAAGTTAGAATGTGTGCTTATTATGGATGACTTAAACACGCTGATGCTAAAAATCTTCTTTATAAAATTCAAAGTCTTACAGGTGTCAGATATTCTAATTGGAATGGTAAAAGAACTAATATTACTAAATATTATGGTAAATACGTTAGAATAATTCAAATTATTAATTATGCTAAGTATTTTAGAATTAATTTTATTAGAAATGGTAAAGCTTATTACGCTGATAGTAGAGATAAAACTCTATTTTATTCTATACATAGACTTAATCATTTTCCTATTAATTTTAAAATTACTAAATATGATTGGTGTATTTATACTAAAAATAGAAAAGAAAATATTAAACCTCAAATATAATATATTATGGCTAAAAATAAACTTAAAGATGATATTATTAGAACTATATGCTGTTTAAATAGTGATATATCTAATAAAGATAGAAATTTATTAATTGAATTATTAAATTCTATTGTTGATTATACTAATAATACTGAACTTGAACAAAAAGTTAAAGTTATAGAACAAAAGCATAATGAATTAGTTGATACAGTTAATGAACTTAAAACTAAAGTTGAAACATATTCTGATAAGATTAATGAGCTTGAAGAAAGAGTTCATCAATTAGAAAATGCAAGTCAATCTTAACATGGCTAGTCTTAATCAATTAGTTAGTGAATTTGCTCATGCTGTTGGCAATCCTAATAGTATTCCTCTTAGACGTAATCTTCGATATGCTATTCTTCATGGTCGTAATGAACTAATTCGTAAAAGTTATGAAAATCATAAATATGTTGATAAAGGTTTGCAACAACGTATTCGTGTTTCTATTATTAATGTTCCTGATGGTGACCTATATAATAGTCAAACTCTTGGGCTTCCTGCAATTAAACGTACTAAACAAGAAGTTCCAAAGCCAGTTAGACTTATTAATAACTTACCTTTCCAATCAATTAGAACTACCGGACATTCTGGGATAGAAATACCTTTTGCTAAAGAAGCTAGTGCTAAGTTTTATCATTATCTTGCAGGTATGTGTAATCTTCCTGTTTATGATTATATTAATGGTTATATTTATTTCTTTAGTAATAATAAAGATTGGTTTCAAAATATAGGTTCTATTATTATTGAATCCCCTTTTGAAATTCCTTATCTTGTTCCTACCGAAACTGTTGAAAAAGCTAAAGATGTAAATTATGACCCTATTGATGATGAAGCTAAATACGATGATGATGAATTTCTTATTCCTGAAGATATGATTGGTGCTCTTAAAGAGATTGTATTTAAACGTAATCTTATTGAAGTTCCTCGTCAAACAAATGAAACTCCTATTGATAATTTTGTAACTAGATAAATTATGATTAAAGATATAGATATTAGTCATTATTATAAAAAGTTTATTGAAACTTCTAATGACGATATGGCAAAATATAATAAAGAACTTGAACTTATAAATAAGATGAAAGCTGATTGTCGTGCTTATATTAAAAGTAAAAATCAAGTTATTAAAGATGATTTAAAAATTAATCTTAATGAATATGGGTTTCAATTTCTTAATGATAATGTTGAATTAATTAATAAATTAGAGCAATTAATTAATAATCAACTTAGTTATACAGTTGGAGAAAGACGTATTGTTCTTCTCCAACTTTTGCGTTATTGCAACTTAGCTAAAAAAGCAAACGATTATATTATTGCTCTTAAACTTGCTACAAGACGTTCTGAATTAAGTCTTTCTGATTATAAAAAGTACATTCATAGGTATTATAGTTATGGTGTTCATAAATGTGTTCTTGAAGGCTACGCTTATCATTTTAAATATGAAATTGGTGATTTAGTTATTAATTTCTGGAGATATAGAGATAAACCTAGAGATACTTATGTTGATTGGAACGCTACTAGACTTAAAAAACAAGAAATTATTGATGCTGGTCTTAAACCTTATGATAAAGAAGAAGCAGAAATATATAAAATTCGTGGACTTAAGTATGATGGTATTCCTTATGTAGTTTATAAAACTAATAAAGAGTTTTATGAAATACAACTTATTAATAATGGAACTCATAGTTATAGTGCTATTAAATTTAAGTATGCTAATTATATTAATAGAGAACTTAGAGGTAAAGATGCTAAACAACTTAATTCTGAATGTAAAACTGTTGATGATATTTTTAATCTTAAATTAGGATTAAGAAGTAAACTTCTTGTTTATCTTGAACGAGAACCTAATGCTCCATTTAAATATATTAGAAATGTTAATCAACAAAAGTATGAACGTGGAGCACATAATAATGGTAATAAAACTAGATATAAAAACTAATATTATGGCAAATAATAAAACGATTACGATAGAACATATTATTGCTAAACTCGATAATGATTTCAATCCTGATGGAAGTGATTGGATTCCTAGAGTTCCTGCTTGGTGTGTTGATGCTATGAATGAACTTAAAGTTCTTCGTAAAGTTGATAAGAAAATGAAACTAACCGTCATTAATAAGATAGCTAAAAGTAAATGTTGTCTTATTGATGACGGTCTTAAAGTATATGATAGTAATGGTTGTGAAGTACCTAGGGCTGATACTAGTAAATATAGATGTAGTGATACTGAATCTGCTCCATCCTCTACGGGGGGTCAAGCGGAGGACGAAAGTCCGGAGCGTGCTACTAATAAAGACTATCTTGGTATGCCCGATGATTGTTGTCCTAATGGTTCTAGAACTAGAGAAGTTATTGATACTGGTAAAATAGGATGTAATCCTGTTGTTTATACAGTTCATAATAATACTGAATGTCCAAGATGTCAGCATGAAGTTCATTCTCATTGTCAGACCCCTCGTGGAGGATATGATAAGTCAAATCATAATTATATTCTTATTGGAGGTAATACTATTGAACTTAATTTTAATGATACTTGTATAACAGTTGTTTATAAAGATATTGAAACTCAATATAGTGATAACTATCATTGTGAGATTCCTGTTATACCTGCTAATGGTAAATTAATTCAAGGTCTTACTTATTATTGTATGGCTCGTATGCTTATGAGAGGATATAAACATCCTGTGTTTAATCTTTCTGCTAGTCAATATGGAACTAATCCTTTCTATCTATGGGAAAGTATGAAGAAAGATATTAAGACTAGTATTCTATTAGATGAACAAAGTGATGATGATAGTGGTTGGAATGAGTTCTTTTATAACTTTACTTTTCCTAAATAATTATGAATATACAAAAGAAACTTAGTCTTAATAAACATCCGGGTGATTGTGTACCTTATTCATTAGTTGCTGCTAAGAACGTTAAAGTAAGTAATGATGATAGGATGATTGTTAATGAAGAAGGACTTGAAGATTGTAAAGCAATTGCCAATTCTATTCATGAAGATGGTATTAATAATTTTAAAATAGTTGGTGTTATTCCAACTAGTACTGAAGTTATTTTATTTATTGTTAATACTGATTCTAATGAGTCTTATATTTATAGATATAATGAACAAGCTGATAATTGTTATAGAGTAAATAGTAATTGGAAGTATAATGGTGGAAAGATTAAAGGAACATATACATATAATGTTAAAAATCATCTTATAATTGCTATTGCCGAAAGTGATGCTTCTGTTGATGTTCCTCTTAAAACTATTAATATTGATTTAGATTCTGGAAGTCCTGATACTGAAATGTCTATTATTCCTCAAGTAACTTTACCCACAGTTAGCAATTTAAATTATGTTAGTGGAGCTGCTTATAAAGGATTTTATTTTATGTTTATTAGATATAAAATAGATAAGACTAATTATACTAAATGGTATAGTATTGGATTTCCTATTTTTAATGATGTTATAATTCCACAAGTTATTAATAAAGTTTGTTTTCGTAAAGAGTTTGTTTATGATCCTAAAGATGACCCTAATGGATATTGCTATGGAAATAGTGATTCTTTTAGTGATTCTAAAGATATATGTAATCAAACTTTTGAAGTAAGTATTACTGGTGGTCGTTCAGGACTTTATCAATTAGGACTTATTATATGTAAAAAAGATAGTACGCAAGCTTTTAGAACTGATGATTTAAATAGTAATATTTTTAAGTTTAGTAGAGATGTACTTGTGGAATATAATATAGCAGATTTAACTACTGATTATTATAATTATTATAATGTTGGTAACATTATTAATTATAAAAATAGAATATATATTGCTAATTATGATGAAAAAAGTGATAATGATAATAGAACTTTGAGTGATGGTAAAACATTAGAAGAATCTGTTAATGATATTGTTATTAAACTTAGAAATAAATCTGTTAATGCTTATTATAACAGTTATAATGTTGTACATGCAGTTAGTGAAAAAGGACCTTATTTTAAAATGGCTAGTCTTGGATTTACTGGAACTGTAGATTATGAAATAGCTGATTATACTAAACTATTTAATAATAATCAATATCCTTTTCGTACTTTTAAAACTCTTCTTAATGAAACTGTTATTCAAGGTATTGCTGCTCATGAATATTTAAAAGTTAATTATAATACTGTAATAAAAGTAGGTTCTAAAGGCGGAGCTAATATTAAAGAATATTTAGCATGTAATTGTTTTATTATTCCTACTAGTTATAAGTATGAAAATAATATATCTAGTTATAGTTTACCTAGTGAAGTTAAAATTGTTTGTTATACTTATAATGGTGTTGGATTTACAGAAGATGCTGTATTTACTAGCGGAGTTATAATATTTGGAACTGCTCAATTTGATATTGATAATTGTAAAATGAGAATTACTCATAGTGTAATTGATCCTTCTTATGATTTTAATGAACGTAAAAAGAATGATACTCTTATTCCTGGAGAAGTATATAATTTCTTTATTCATTTTGTTGATAAGTATGGTGATGCTAGTAGAGGATATAAATTATCTAATAAAGATAAATATATAAATGATGTTATAAATGATAATTCTCATTGTACTATAATAACTGTTGATTGGATTAATGGTACTGCTGGTACTATTCCTTATTGGGTTGTAATTAGTGGAACTATTCCAATATCTAGTATTAGTTCTAATGTTAAACAATATATTGCTGATAGTAAAATTGTAGTTTATACTGCTGAACCTATTAATAATCCTTTAACTAATATTTTACTTAATAGTGCTGGCGAATTAGAAGCAACTAATAGAGATGATTTATATACTCTTATTTCTAATTATTTTATAGACTATCAAGATAAAGATAAATATAATGATTTATATGTTTATCAAGTTATAAATAGTGGTAGCTATACTCCAACTAGTAATCAAATTATTTATGGCAATTATGATAATGAAGCTAAATTTGGTTATTATGAAAATATTAATGGTGATGAACTATTTAGAATACCAGATTTAATATTTAAATCTGAATCTATTGGCGGAGAACATACTAGAGGTTTTGTATATAATATGAATGATACCTTTAATAAGTTCTATATTAATGTTAATATTGATAATAATCTTTGGAATAAAATAAAAGAATTAGGTTATGTTGGTTGGTTTGTTAGTTATGAAAAAATAGAACCTATTACTAGATATACAGGATTATTAACTAGAAAAGATTTTGCTAATATAGCTAGTAATATTACATGGCAAGAATCTAATTATGCTGCTAAGCCAGGTTTTGTTTCTAATAATTATACTAGTGATAAATGTTATCTATATAGTGGTAGATTTGACATTGATGATACTATTAAATATGATTTTAATATAATTCGTATTGATGGTAAATGTACATTTGAACCGTTTAGAGAAAAATCTGATGTTGTTGATATGGTTGTTAATACTACTTATCCATATAGTTATAATATGCCTGTTATAGGAGTAATAAGTAGAAATGTATATAAACCTATTAATAATTATAAATTAGTAGTAGCTGATAGTATCGCAGATGATAGAGCTGGAAAAGGTACAGCATTAGAAATGGATGATTATAAAGAACTTTCTTTAGATGCTGAAACTATGTTTCTTGCTACTGTTCTTAATTGTACTAGAAATATTTATATTAATAAAGAAAAAGAACTTATAAGACTTAATGATGTTCGTTATTCTAGTGGAACATATTCTATTGAACATGGATATAATGGTAGAATGACATATGATGGAGTATTAGTATATAATGATAATAGAGTTATTATGAATGAAGGAGATTATAGATTATATTCACCTGATAATACTCCTTATTATTATATTGATGGTACACATCCTTGTTGGCTTGATAAACCTTTTGTTGAATATATCCAATTTCCTCTTTATAGCGATAAGTTCTTTGAAAGTAAATGTTTTAATAATGAACCTAGTAAAATAGCATTTAGTATTAAAGAAGAAACTGATACAAAAAGTGTTGCATTTGGTACGTTTGTAGAACCTAAAAATAGTGTTGATTTATTTAAAGACCCTATTGGTAATGTTGATCAATTTGTTCCTAAGTTATTAACTCAATATCGTAATGATATTATTAATATTACTCGTTTTGATAAAACTATAAGACGTAGTAATGTTATTCAAGATGAAAGTGAAGTTAACGCTTGGAGAATATTTCCTATTGAGGGTTATAAAAATATTACTGAAAATAAAGGAAGTATAACTAATTTAGTTGGAATTGGATATTATCTTTTAGTTCATACTCAACATAGTATGTTTATGTTTGATATAAGTGCTGCACTTAAAACTAGAGATGAAAATGTTCAATTATATCAGCCTGATGCTTTTGAAGTTGATTATAAAGAAGTCTTTACTAGTGATAAAGGTTATGGTGGACTGCAAGATGATTTAGCATATATAGTTGGAGAATTTGGTTATATTTTTTATAATGATGATTTTCATAAACTTTATCAATTTGATGATGGTCAACTTAAAATAATGGATGAAGATATTAAATTATGGCTAGATAAATATCATCCTAATAAAGTTAGATTTGCTCATGATAAATTTAATAATCGTATTCTAATTAAATTTGATTATACTTATGATAATATTAATCCTAATACTAAAGAATCTATTATAGAATCACATAATGAAGTCATTAGTTTTAATTATAAAGTAGGTAGTTTTATTAGTTTACATGATTATTATTTTAATAATGCTTGGTCTACTAAAACTAAATGTTATTTTCAAACTGAACATAATAATGATAGACTTAACTGCCCTCTTCATATATTTACTAATGAATATAATTATGGTAGATTTAATACTCATATGGGTGATGATAGTAGAAGTCTATATTTAGTATCTAAACAAGAAGTTGGTGATGAGCCTATATTAGTTCATAATAGTTATATTGATATTATGGTTAATGAATCTTATGAACTTATTAAATTTCTTGAATTTATTAAATATAAAGTACGTAAGATATATATTCCTATTTATAGTGATAATATTAATAATCCTGTTGATTTAAGAGAACATCCTTATGCTGGAGATGTACTTCGTATATTTAATGAAGATAATGATACTGATGATATAGATATTAATATTGATAAACTTAATGAATTTAATAAGTATAAAAAACCTTGGTATGAACTTACTCAATATAACTTTAATTATTTCCGTAATGCAATTAAAGAACATCCTAATACAGTAAGTGATAAACTTCGTAGAGTATATGGTAATTATTTTGTAGTTCGTTTCATATTTAATAATTCAGATAATAAGCGCATTGAATTTGAAAGTCTTGAATGTGCTCAAACTCAATTTAGAAAATTATGATACAGTATAGAGATAGACAAAGACAAAAAGCTTTTATTGGTGCTATTATTGGTGCGGCTGCTAGTATTGCTGGTGGTATAATTAAAGGTAATAAGCAAAAGAAAGCTCAAGAAAAAGCTCAAGCTGAAGCTCAAGCTGCACAAGACCATAAAGATGCTTTACAAAATGCTCAAGCTTTAACTAGTGCTTATGCTAATCAAGATTATGTTGGTCAATATAATGATAAGCTTACTCTTAAATGTGGCGGTAGAGTTCGACGTAAAGCTGGTTTCGGTACTGAATTTGCTGATGCTCTTCCCGGTTTAGGTAATCTTGCTAGTTCTATTACAGGAGTTCAAGGGCTTGGTGAATTAGGTACTGCAATAGGTCAAGGTATTTCTGCTAATCAACAAATTAATGAAAATAAACGTATTGCTCAAGAAGCTGAACAGCGTAAACAACTTCAAGCTGGTCAACAACAACTTAATATTACTTCTGATAAAATGACTAATCCAATGACTATGTATCAACGCTCTAGTTTTATTAATAAATATAAATGTGGTGGACGTAGAAAAGCATGGATTGGTGCTGCTATTGGTGCTGCTGGAAGTTTAATTGGTGGTATGTTTGGAAGTAAAGGACAACAACCAATTCAAGTTAAACAAGCTGACCAAGCTAGTTATAGTGCTCCTAAAACTGGTCTTGAACGTCCTGAATGGATTACTAATGGTACTGTTCAACAACCTGTTATGCCTCAATCAGTATATCGAGATAGGCTAAATGTATATCGCTGTGGCGGTCATAGACGCTAGTCTTTTGCTCTCTGTTGAATTATTATATATAGGTATGAACTATTAATCGACTGATATGCTATCATTCAGCAGAGAGCCTTAAAATCAATCAAATTACAATTTCTCGTTATATTATATAAAATGCCTAGAAAAGATAAAGTTATTCATATAAGTAATTTACCTAGTACATTTAGAGGTAATGTTACTCGTAATGGAAGATTTATTCAAAATGGTATTCCTCCACTTGGTGGAGCTTATGATAAAGTTGCTAAATCTACTGGTTTAATAAGACTTGGTAATGAATTTCTCTATAATGGTATAAACAATTTGGTGTCTAAAGATAATAGAGAAAAATTAATGAATAATACTGCTGGTAGACTTATTAATTATGTTAGAGATTTTAATAAAGAATCTCTACCTAGTGATGATGAACTTGGACCAACATTTCCATTTAATATTATTCAAACTCCTAGAAGTAATGGAAAAAATCTTCCTCAAAAGCAATATGCTGTTGGTGGTAAAGTACCAAATGTAGTTGCTGGTGGTATTGCTCAACCTCTTGGTAATAATTTCTTTTATATGAATGGAAGAAAACATAGTCAAGGTGGTATTGATATTGGTCCTAGTGATAAAACTGGTATTGAAGTAGAAGATGGTGAAGTTGTTGAAACTAATGGAAATGAACTTAAAGTTTATTCTGCACAACCTATTATTAATGGTGTTAGTCCTGCTAAATTAGTTATGGGTGGAGCTAATCCTAATAAAGTATTTAAAGCTCAAGAAGATTTTAAAGATAGAAATGGGATTAACGATGATGGTACTAAAGCTAAATATGGTAAAGAAAAATATGTAGCTAAAAGTGATAATACTAGAGTAACTCCTATAATGGAATCTCCTAGAAATAGTGGTATTAAACAAGGAGATTTTATTTATTATCCAGAAACTTATAGAATAGCAAATAATACTTTAGAAAAAGTTCCTGCTAGAAAAGAAGTTAATATGACTCCTCTTGAACAAGTTAATCCTGAATTTGATATATTGTTAGGTGGCGCTGGAGTTTTAAGAGGTGTCGATAAAGCTACTAAAGTTGCTATGGCTTTAGATAAAAATATTTCTAGAACAAGTCAAAAAGCTATTACTAAAGGTAGAGATGCTTTAGGTTATTATTCTATTTCTCCTAATATTCGTTATAATTTATCTGTTAATAATGGTAGAAAAGCTCTTGGTGTTAAACCTACTAACCTTCTTGAAGCTCCTAAAAAACAATTAACTTCTAATATTGGTAAATATAAAGATTTTGTTAATATATTAGATAGTAACGGAAAAGTTATTGATATACCTGATGTTCTTCAAACTAATATTGATGATACAAAAGCTTTTCTTAAGACTTTTAATAAATGGAATGCTCGTTATGGTTATGACCCTATTCCTTTATCTGCTGCAAAGAATCCTAAACAAGCAGATAAACTTATTAAAGATAGATTGCTAGAACATAATACATTTGTTAGAGGTGTACATAAAACAGGTAATGAAGAAAATATAAATAATATACTTAGAAGAAATGGTGTTGAACCTACTCCTGAAAATAGAGCTAAATATTATGCTTCAACTTATGCCCCAGATACAGGAGCTGGTAGAGCTGGATTTAATTCTTCATATAATGGAGAAGGTACTATTTATTCTTCCAATAGTTTAAGTACAGGTATTGGATATGCAAAAGCTAAACATCGTAATGAAAAAGATGGATTTGTAGTATCTGTTAGACGCCCTATTAAATTTGAAGGTAATAGAGAAAATTGGGTTAAAAATGCTGATTTTGGTTTTGATAATTCTAAAAGAAGTAGACTTTATGCAGATTATGAACTTCCGTATTTACTTCGATATGGTAAGAGTGCTAGGACTGAATTAAGTAAAAATAAAAATATTCCTTATAAAGATATTATTTCTAAAGTTAATAAAGACTATTCTAAACTTCATGGTTATAATGAGTATATTGCAAATAAAATCAAAAGATTTATTAATGACCCTGATATAAAATATAAACCTAGTTATCAAATAACTGGTAATGCTAAAAACGATTATATTAATGATGTTATAGGTCGTGAAATTAGTAATTTACCTGGATATAATCCTTTTACACATTACGTTCGTAAATATGTTTATGATATTTTAGAAAAGAAAGGTATTGATGTTAATAGTCCAGGTATTGGAATAACTTTTGGTTATAAAAATTTTAAAGTAGTTAATTATAATAATGATATTTTTGGTAATGATGTAATATATCAAATACCTGAAAAAGAAGTTAAAGATATATATTATAAAGATATTAATAATCAACTTGGTAAACTAATTTCTAATAATTATAGAAAATATGTTGAAAAACAATTTGATAAACTTTATAATAAAGATATTAATAGAGAACTTAAAAAAAGTAAACGTATTAGTAATAACGAACTAAAAGAATATATTAAATCTAAAGGTATTTATCCAGAAAATAAAAAATATAATGTTATAACTAGTGAAGGTCTTGTTAGCACTAGTAGAAATAAAGGAAATCCTTATCAACATTTTATTTTTACAGGTGATGTTGGTAAACAAGGTCTTGATGTAGTTGATATTAAAGATGTTAATTCAGAAGAATTTAAACATATATTTAATACTCGACAACATGTAGGACAATATAGTAAAGGTTATAGTCGTAAATCTAGAAAACTTGGAGAAAAAAATATGATTGTAAGTATTAGTGGTAATGTTAAGAATGGATTAATTCATTCTCCATCCTCTACGGGGGGTCTACGCGATAAATTTGCTGTTGGCGGAAAACGTATTAATCGTCATGGAAGAACTTGGGAATATGATGAACAAAATGGATATTATGTTCCTATAACTAATCGAACTATTAATAGAACTTCTATTTATCCTATTAATAAATCCGCTAGAGGAGAAACTATTGTTGGTAGTGATTATACTTTTAGGAATGGTAGATGGTCTAAAAATAATACTACAAATAATAATACTAATAAATCTAATATTGATAATGAAAATCGTCGTCCTCAATATTATGCAGAACGTAGACTTCCTTTATTTGAAGATGGTGCTGGAATTACTAGCGGTTTAGTTAGAGCTGGTTGGAGTCATGGAAATAATAAAGGTATTAGTATAAATAATACTAATATTCCAAGTTTATCTGAAACTAAATCTAGTGGGAAGACCCCCCGTGGAGGACGAAGTAAGTCAAGTCAATCAACTCAATCTATTCCTACTAAAACACCTCCAACTGCTGTTTATAATCGTAATCTACCTAAAATAGAAGCTAGTATTCCAACTACTTTACCTGTTTCTACTAGTACACCTGCTAAAGGAACTACATCTTCCGATGGTAAAGGTCAAGGTAAATTTAAAAATCTTACTACTGCTGATTGGATTGGACTAGGTAGTAATGTAGCTGGTAGTTTAGCTAGTTATTTTGCTAGTAAAAGAGCTATTAATAAAATGAGAGGTCCGGAACAGCCTACTCTTATTAGTGCTAATAAACTTAAAACTAAATACAATATTAATCCTCAACTTGATAGAATTAGAGAAGATAAATTCGAAGCTTATCGTGATATTGATTTTAATACTGCTAGTAGTCGTGTTAGTTTAGCTCGTAAACAACGAGTTCGTAATGCTGCTGGTCAAGCTGTTAACGAACTTTATGGTAATAAAGAAAATATAGAAACTAATCTTATTAATCAAGATAGACGTAATCAACAAAGTGTTCGTCAATTTAATGCTCAACAATATAATCAATATATAGATAGAAAAACAGCATTTGATAATGGTATTAGAGAAGCTAAAGTAACTAATATTAATAATTTATTTAGTGGTATTAATGCTGGTATTCAAGATATGATTAGTAGATATGAAAATCGTAAAGCTTTAAATAATACTATTGGTGCTATGAGAGCATCTGCTCCTAATGTAGATGATAGAATTATGAGAGATGCTGGAGTTGATTATGATGAATTTATTATTCGTAAACGTAGAAAACTTGGAGGAAAACAATCATGCCGATAAACTTTTATACTCCTACTTTTAGACAACAAGTTAATCCTATTGACTTAAATGTCTTAGCTAGAACTTATAATACTCTTGAACAAGGTCATCAACAAGCTATTCAAACTAAATCTCAGATTGATGCTCAACTTGCTCAATTAGATTTAAATGAAGCTGAAGATGCTTGGCGTCAAGAACAACTTAATAAAGTTCGTAATGCTCTTACCGAAAATATGCAATATGGTAATGCTTATTCTAGTCTTGATGATATAGTTGGAACTTATGGAGATATAACTTCAAGTCCGGGAATGATTGGTCGTTTACGTGCTCAACAAGATTATAAAGCATATATGGATAATCTTGATAAACGTACTGATTTATCTGAAGATTATAAGAATTATTATCGTGTTGTTAATAAATATAATTATCAAGATATAACTGATAAGAATGGTAATGTTATTGGTGGAAGTAAATGGACTCCTATTGATAAAGAAGTTTCTGAAATTCCTATGAATCAGATACTTAATCAAGCACTTCAATGGGCTGCTAAAGAACAAGGCGGTGGTAGTCAAACAAGATGGCTTGATGCTAATGGTAAAGTTACTGATGATATTACTAAATCTGTTACAGGAGAAATTTATTCTCATACTAAAGGTGATTGGCAAAGATTAAGTAAAGCTAAACTTGCTGAAGCTGTTAAAGCTGTTATTGAAAATACTCCTGGAGCTAAAGCTAGTCTTGAACAAGATTATAAGATTGCTAAATGGAAATATGACCAAAATGGAAGTAATCCTGATATAACAGATAAAAATGGTATTCTTCTTACTCCTGAACAATATCTTGCTAAACGTATTGACCCTTTCTATAATGCTGCTACTTTTTATAATCAAACTAGTGATACTACATATGGTGCTGCATGGAAAGCTCAATTAGCATTAGCTCAGAAAACTGCTGCTAATAATACTCAAAGAAAACAAGCTATTGATAATTTAACTTATAAAGGTACTCCTGTTCGTATTGATAATTTTATGCCTGCACAAGCTCAAGCTGAAATTACTACTAATAGACAATCAATAGCTGGACTTCTTACTAAATATAATCCTGATATTAATATTGATTTAAGTACTGCTGATACAGATGTTATTAGAAATAGTATTATGAGTAATATTAGCAATCCTACTGATAGAGCATATGCGCTTAGTTATCTTAATGATATTATTGATAATCAAGAATATATTAATAATCTTAAAGTTGGTAAATCCGAAGATAATATTTATGGATTTGATACTTATAATGCTATTATTAGTTTAAGTGATTTACCTTCTAATAAATATTCTAAGACATATAGTAAATATGTTAATCAGATATTTGGAGATAGTTCTGCTATTAGACAATACTTTAATAATGACGATGTATATAATTCATTTATTAGTGCTTTAGGTGGAGAGAAAAAAGCGGCTAGTCTTGGTATAAGATTTGGTTCTGATGGTAATGGTTATAGATATGCTGAATTACCAAAAGATTATCATAAATCTATTTATAGTTTTGGTAAAGCGGTTAAAGAAGCTGAAGATACTAGAAATCCTTTAAATGCTTTTCTTAATTCTGCTAAGACTAGATTTTTTGGTTACGGTGATAAATTTGTTCGAGTTGACTCTAATGGTGAAGAACATCATGCTGGATTGCCAACAGGCAATAAAGAACCTTATATTGGTTTAATTGATTATGTTGATTCTCTTAAATCTAAAAATGATGCTGTTCTTGATGGTGGTCAAATAACTTCTTCTACTATTGGTATTAGTGCTTTAACTCCAGAATTAGCTGAAATTAATTTTATGATGAACGCTAATCCTGAAGAAGCTAGTAAACTTTCAGCTTATAAAAAGAATAAAGAAGAACAAGCTATGATGGCTATTCGTAGTGGTATTGATTTAACTCAAGGTGAAGCTTATATTACTAGTGAAAATGGAATATTTGAACCTATGACTTCTGAAGATAGAAAAGCTTATACAGCTTATCTTAGAAGTGCTAAAGAAAATGAGATTACTCCTACTATTGTTCGTGACCCAAAAACTGGGGATGTTGGAGTTCAAATTAATATTGCAGGTTACTATGATACAGAAGGTAAACTTAAAAGAGAACCTATTACTTTACTTGTAGGTAGTGGTGCTATTGATAGTTCTATTATTCAATCTTGGAATCAAGATACTAGTTGGAGAGCTGCCGGTAAAGTAGAAAATTACTATAATGCTAATAGACCTATTTCTCTTACTAATAATGCTGCATTTACTGGAATTGATAAATTTAAATTAGTACCTAATGGTGAAGGTTTTAATTTAATTAATTCTACTAATAATCAAACTATTGGTTTAGTAAGTAAAGAAAATGCTGTTGATATTGTAGATAATTTATCTCAATGGGAACAAACTGTAACTGCTGTTAAAGCTGGAATGACAGTAGATGAAAATGCTGTTAAAGCTATTCAACAAAATATTGCTACTAAACTTGCTCAACTTAGTGGCAGTTCAGACCCTTATGTTATTCAATATTACTATGATGAATTAACTAATAATCTATACTAATATGGATGTATTAAAGTTTCTACAAGGTGGTAATCAAACACCTAATCCTAAATATAATCCTAAAACTAAAAAGGGGGCTACTCAGCCTCCTGTTTTAGTTGATTACAACCCAGGCACTTCTGTTAGTGACCTGGGTCGTGGTCGTTTATTTAGTCGTATTTCTGGACAATCATATAATCTTAATCAATATGATATAGATAAATATGCTCCTTATGATGTTTATGTTAATCCTGTTGATGACCCAGAAAAACTTGATAAAGAACGTGCTGTTAATCAAAGTAATTGGGAACAAGGATTAAGAATGATTGGACAGATTGGTAATGAGATTACTGTTGGTACAGCTATTGGTTTTGCAGATTTAGCTGATGCTTTCTATAATATGGTTAGTAATAGTCCTAATGATTATCAATCTGAAATAAGTTCTGAACTTGAGTCTTTAAAAGAATCTATTAATGAAAGATTAGCTATATATAGAGAAAATCCTAATACTGCTTTTGATATTGGAGATTTTGCTTGGTGGGCTAGCAATGCTCCTAGTATAGCTAGTTCTTTAACTCTTATGGTTCCTAGTGCTGGTCTTGCTAAAGGTGTTTCTTTATTAGGTAAAGGTATAAAGTTTAATAAATTAGCTAATAAAATAGCTAATGCTATTAATATGACTCAAAAGAGTAGAGCCATTACTGGTAGAATAGCAGAAGCTACTGCTATTGGAGTTCCTTCTCGTTATCTTGAAAATTATCAAGAAGCTAGACAAACTTATAATGATATTGAAGATTATTCTAAAACTCAACTTGCTAATATGAATGATAAACAAAGGGAAGAGTTTTATAATAATAATCCTAAATATAGAGATATGTCTGATGAAGAAGTAGCTAAAGATATTGCTAAAAATAGTGCTGATGTTACTTTTGCTGAAGATTGGGCTAATGTTCTTTTTGATGTATGGCAAGTTTATAGTTTAAAGAACTTATGGAAAAATGCTTTAAGTGGTAATACAACTAGTTCTAGACTTAGAAATTTAAATACTGCATTTAATAGTAATATTGATGATGCCGCTGCAATTACTAATGCTTTAAGTAATAAAACTACTAAACAAGCAATTACTAGTACATTAAAAGATATAGGTGATGATATACTTCATGGAGTAAGAGCGGAATGGACAGAAGGTGTTGAAGAAGCTATTAACTATATAGCTAGTCAAGATGGTTTATATAATGGTAAAAAAGTATTTGATAAAGATATTCCTCAACAAACTATTAAAGATTATCTTCAAGACCCAATGTTATGGGAACAAGCATTTTGGGGTGCTCTTGGAGGTGTAGTTTTTAGTGGAGTTATGAATAAAGCTGGAGAATTTATTAATAAGCGACTTGATAAAGATTGGACTTCTGCTGAAAAACAAAGAGAAAATGAAATTCTTGGTCGTACTGCTACATTTCAAGCATATCAAGAAAGACTTAATTCTATTGCTAATGGTAAGAATCCTTTTATAACTACAACTAATGAAAATGGTAATCAAGTAAATCCTGATATTGTTGCCGGTACAGAAGAAGAACTTCGTAGTATAGCTGAAAAAGAATATATGGATAATATTATTATTAATTCTATGAACGCTGGTAATTTAGGACTTCTTGAAAGTTCTATTAATAGTAAAGAATTTAATGATAGTATTACTAATAAACTTGGATTACAACAACAAGATAGTAATGAACTTATTAATAGATTTAAAACTGAAATTAATAATCTTAAAAATGAATATAATACTACTTTAAATAAAGTTAATAGACTTGGTGGCGGATTTGAAGTTGGTCGTATTATAGCTACCCAAATGGTTCATGCTCGTAATCGTCAAGAAAATTATAATAATCTTCTTAATTGGGCTAATGATGTTTTAAATCAAGATATTACAAATAATCATATTGAAAATGTTGATATTACTTCTGCAAAGAATGGTATTTATCAACATATTATTAATAGTATTCAAAGAGATATTAAAACTATTCAAGATAATGCTGCAATTAATAATTCTGTTAAACAAGAACGTATTGCTCAATTAAATGAACGATTAGATGCTATTAATAAACTTTATACTCCTATTGATATTGAAAATAAAAATGATATTCAATCAGCTATTCAACTTCAAAAACAATATAATGAAGTATTTAAAGATTTAGCAGAAGTTGTTAATGCTGAGATTAATGTTGAGGTTAATAAAAATCAACTTAATTTATCTGATGATAATATTAAATCTCGTATAACTTATCTTAATAACTTCTTTGATAATAGTCGTAAAAAGATTGTTAATAAAGCTATGGACGATTTACGTAATGCTTATAAACAATATGGTAAAGAATATGTCAATTCTGTTATTAAAGATGCTAATAATGGTAATAAACCAAATATAAATAAAGTTATTAGAGATGCTTATGCTGCACTTGATTTAAGTTCTAAAGGTAATGAACATCTTAAAAATACAATAGAACAATTAGCTGAGATTGCTGAGATTGAAAATGATGTTAATAATACTCCTAAAGAGGAAGAAGTTGCTCCTGTTAATCCTGATGTTAATGAAGTTAATGAAACTGATGTAGATGATACTAGTTCATCTTCATCCTCCACGGGGAGTATAGCGGAGCGAAGCGGAGCGGTTCCTAGTGAACCTACTAATGCTGAACAACCTCAATCTCAAACTGGGCAATCAGTTTCTCAAGGGACTATTAGCACTCCTAAACCTGAAGTTACTAATGTTCTTCCAGATGATGAATTTGAACGCGGTCAAATAGGTACTGATTTAGTTTATGAAAGTATAGCTGATTTAGAAGATTCTTTAGGACATGAATCTACTAGTAGTGATTTACTTAATGCTAGACAATCTATTATTGATAAACTTAGTCAAGCTGGATTTGAACAAACAGAAGCTAGCGATATAGTTAATAATATTATTGATGGTCTTACAGGTGGTAGTTTATATAGTTCTGTTCAAGATGATAGCACTAGACGTTTATTACTTAATGCTACTTACGCTACTATTACAGGTAATGAACGCAATATAGAAGCTATTATGGATGATTTTGCTAATAGTGTTGATAGTGAAGGTAATACTAGAGGTAAAATTGTTAATGGTAAAGTCTATCTTAGTATTGGTCAATTAGTTGAATATATAGATAGTGTTACGGGTAATAAAATTATTAAAAATTATTTGTTTAATCAAATAAAAAACTATCTTTACAACAGCACTAATAATCAAGGCAAATATCGTGCTACTGATGAATCAACTATTAAGAAACTTAATGCTAGACAATTTGTTCAATATGTTGATAATATTGCTAAAGAACGTCTTGAAAGACTTCAAACTGAAAATACAAATAATGTTAATCTTGGATATATAGTTGATAATGAAAATGTTAAAGCATTTACTTCTATTAAACAAGGCGATTATTTAGATGCTGAATATGACAATAAAACTAAACGTATTAATATTCTTACTAATGGAACTATTGTTGGTTATATAGGAGTTCCTAATATTGATAAGTTTGGTAATTATGATATGGTTAATCAAGGTTGGAAGTATAATATTCATGTTGAGAATGGTCAAGTTGTTTCTCCTCTTAAAGATGCTTTAATTAGTATTCTTAACGGTGATAGATTTGATGAAGAATTTATTAGTCATTTATATGAATTTGCTGTTAGAGATGAAATTACTTCTGATGAATTAACTGACTTATATAACGAACTTATTAATAAATATCCTGATATTAATAATGATTTTCTAGTTGGTTCACCTACTGATATATCTAAACATCTTATTAATATTACTAGATATATATTTAATCAACCTTATGAAAATAATCATGAAGCTAGTATTAATCGTTGGTTTAATAATCTTTTAAATAGTTATGACCAAGCTACTACAATAGTTAAAGGTGATTTTAAAGGTAAAATTAAAGCAGTTAATGTTAAATATGGAATTTTAAATACCATAGATGATGCTAATGGCGATTGGAATGATATACAAGAAACTGTAGTTAATTATGATGAAAATACTAACAAACTTGGTGTAGTTGTACAAGGTCAAGTATATCTCAATGGAGAAAGTAAACCTACTATTATTGAAAATCTTACTACTAATGGTATGCCCGTTATTAGTATTCCAAATAGTGATGGTACTTCTCTATATGCTTTTTGTAAACAAGTTCCATTAAATAGTAATCTTCTTAAAGGAGATGCTAAAAATATAGTTAATTCTATTAAGAATGAAGTTACTAATCTTTGTAATGATTATATGATTGGTAAAATAACTTTTAGTGAACTTAAACAAAATCTTGGAGATATATTTGGAAATAATAAACTTATTAATGGTGATAGAAATATTGGACTTCAAATTACTATTAATCCTACTAATATAGGTTTTTATGTTAAAGGTGCGCATTTTAATGGTAAAGATTATGCTTTTACTATTAATTCTGATGCTGGCAATTATAAACGTAATATTATTATTAATTCTCCTCATATTGTTAATAATAATTTTAAAATAGGTAAAAACTATGGTATTAATAGTAATAATATTGAAGAATTGCATAATGCTTTAAGACCTGTTGTTGATGAAATGTTTAATTATGCTCAATTTGCTATTAGTAAAGATTTCATTAACGATAATACAAAAACTAATGATAAAACTAATAAATATATTTATCGTGAGAACGGTAAAACTATTATAAATATTGATGGCGAAACTTATTCTTATAATAGTTATCAAGATTTTATTATTAGTAATGGTTTAATTAGAACTAAGTTAGCTAATACTAATACAGATGATACTGCTGGCAATTGGAAAGTTGATATACATTCCCATCTTGATATTGCTTATGAGTTAGAGGGTAGACCCCCCGTGGAGGATGGAGTTATACCTGAACAGCTATCTGAGTTCATGCTAGATGATACAGTTAATGCTATCAATATTAATTCTTTTGAATCTGCTTTAACTGCTAATAATCTTACTAGAGGTCTTAAAAAATACTTTGCTAATGACCAAACTGCTATTGATTATATTGATGCTCTTCAAAAACTTAATATATTACCAAAAAATGTTCAAATAGTTGATAGTCTTACAGATAACAATGGTAATCAAGTTAATGCTGTTTATCATCGTAATACTGATACAATTGAACTTAGTAGTTCTGCTATTGCTGGTCAAAGAGTTTATAGAGTTGTTAATATTATAGTTCATGAAAGTTTACATAGACAACTTTATACTAAATATAATACTGAACAAGCAATTGCTTTAGTTAAACCTATTTATGATAAGTTTAAGACTTGGCTTGATACTCAAGACGATTCTACTAAAGAAAGACTTAAACCATATCTGTTTGAAAGTTTTGATACTGCCGAAGCTCTAGAAGAATTTCTTGTTGAAAGTATTACTAGTAATGCTCTTATGAGTACTCTTAATGAAATAAAAGATGATAATAGAAAAACTAGTAAACGTAAGACTTTATTTAGTAGACTTCTTGAAGTTATTGCTGATATGTTAGGTATTAAGATTAATGAAGATAGTTTATTAGCTGCTGCTAGAGATGCTTATAAAGCTATTAAAAAAATGCCTAAAGAAAGTAATCAAGAGGCTATTCAAGGAACTTTTCAGTTTGAAGAAGAAACTGCTAGTACAGAACAAACTGAAAATCCTAATGAAGATAATAGTCAAGATTATAATTATAATAATGATAATCTTAATGATGGACTTGATATGTTTAGTAGTGTTGATGATAATATGGTGTCAAATATGGCTGAATTAACTAGCCGTTTACCAATAGACCAACAGCCCGAATTTGTCACTTTGCTTGATACAGGACGTATCAGTTTTAGCTGTATGTAGAATTAATCGAGCGAAGACAAAAGTCGCTTAGAACGAAAGAAAACCACCTCTATGACGATGTAATTAAATTTTACTTTACATTAGTCATAGAGGTATTGCTATTAATCAATTTAAACTTAAATATAAACTTATGAGTTGTGGAAATATTAAACTTGTAGGCTATGATAATCTTAATAATGTTATTATTAAAGAACATGGTTCTAATAACTCTGATTATTATAGTTTGATAGCTATGGTTGAAGACTCAATCTTCAAGAAAATTGTAGCTGATAGAGGTATTAATGTTAAGACTTCTGGAAGAAAAGCTTATAATGCTCTTCTTGAAGCTAGAGCTATTAAACTTCGTAATATGGAAGATATAGCCAGTATTGTAGAAAAAGAAGAACGTGGTTTGTTTAGTACAATTAAAGCTAGAGATACAGCTATTACTTATATGGCTGATATTATGAATAAACTTAGTTTTAATTTTCTATATAATGGTGCTCCATTAAATTTTAATGAAATTAAAAAACGTACTAATGAAACTGTTATTAATGCTGGACTTAAACGTGCTAAGAAATTAGCTGGAAATGATGAAACTAGAAATAATGAACTTAATAGTTTTATTAATAATCCAAATCCTGCTACTAAAATTAATGGTCTTGGTGCATTTCTTCGTAAATATGGTGATGCTCAAGATTTTAATTATGGTGCATTACTACGTTCATTAACTAATACTGAATTTAATGAAGCTCTTTTTAATAATAAAAATGTAGCTAAACTTATTAAACGAGATGAATTATATCAAACTACTGATTATGAAGAATTAGGCGGTTATCTTGATGAAACTTCTACTGAAGGTGATGAAAATAGTATAGATGATGGTATTGATTTAATGACTCAACTTTGGAATTTAAGTATTGGTGAAGTTAAAGATTTTAATAAACACGTAGAAGAAATTATTAAATATCATCTTGCAAGTTTACCTAAACTTACTGCTGCTTCTCAACTTAATAATGGAAGTTATCCTTTTGATACTAATAATGAATTAGGTGTTGTTACTTTTTCTGATGCTAATTATTTATCTAAAATATTATATGCTAGTGCTGATACTAGTAATGTAGATAATTTTATAGCTAGTCTTAAACGTATATCTGAAACTATTCCAAATTGTGAATGTTTAATTCAATTACATGATTTACTTAGCAAAAATAAAGTATTTGCTAATAAGTATATGATGGTGTTTAATAAACCTATTATATCTAAAATTGAAACTTATATTCAAACTGATTCTAATGGTAATAGTTATGTTCGTGCTCGTGTAACTAATCCTAATACTGATTCTCGTACTATTTTACAGAATACTTTTTATAATAATGTTAAGAATAATATTATTACTAATCGTGTTCCTACTGCTCGTGAAAAGTTTCGTATATATGATAGATATAAAAATACTCCTCATGCTAATCTTTATTTATATAATGCTTTTAAAGAAATATTTCCAGATATTAATCAAGCTAGTTTTAATTTAGCTATTGCTAAGATTGGTCGTGTAGCTATGGCTAATAATCTTATTAATTTTGCTAATGTTATTAATCGTACAGTTGAAAATTATAATAAATATATAGAAGCACTTAAAAAGGATAAAGGAACTAAAATGCCTGATAGTTTTATTAATAGAGGTGATACTTCTATTATATATCAAATGGCTGATGTTTTTAAAGATATTATTTATATTCCTGTTGAACTTAATTCTCGTAATCCTGAAGGTAATTTAAGTTCTGATGTTATTAATAGAAGTTTTATTACTAATATTGCTAAAATAATCAATGATGATAAATCTACTGTTGAAGAGCAAAACGCTATGGTTGAAGCTTATGCTAAACAAAAGTTTGCTAGTCATCAATATGATTATAGTAATTTACTTCTTGAACATAGGGATAGTAATGGTAATATAATTAATTATGGATTATTTAGAAGAGTTGGAAATGGAACTCCTAAACTTACTGAATATGCTCGTAGTATGTTTAAAACTTCTCTTCTTAATGGTATTAGTGAATTAGATAATAACAATAATGACTTATATCGTAGTATGAGTGATGGTGATTATTTAATTACTGCTATGGGATTATTTATGACTGATATTAATAATTCTGAAACTCCTACTGCTAATTATTTACTTCCTATACCTAGTGATGCTCCTAAAAACTTTACTATTACTGCTCCTAGATATAGTCTTGCTGGATTACGTAGTCAACTAGAAGATGGAACTAAAATTATAAATAGAGAACATCCATTATTTAAACAGTATTATAATATAGCTATTCAAGAACTTACTAATATGGCTCAAGCTGTTAATGTAATGTTTAAGACTAATGCTAATGGTAATCCTATTTTAACTAATGGAGATTTTGAATTTAGTGATATTTATAATAATAAACCTGAACATTTTTATAATCAATATCATAAAGATGAAAAAGGTAATGTATTTATTACTAAAGATGGACACAAAGTTTTAGCTGGTAGAGTATTTAGTTTTAAACGTTTAGTTAGTAAAATTACTCCTAATAGTAATGGAGCGTTTAATGAACTAATTGGATATGGTAAGACTATTGACATCCTCTACGGGGGGTCTACACGTGGACTTAGCTATGTTAATAATCAAGTAGTTCTTAATGGAGAACAACGTGTTGCTCTTGAAGATGCTGTTGCTGATTGGTTAAATGAATATATAACTAATGGTTATAAAAAACTTAAAAATAAATATGGTACATTTATTGATGATAGGATTAATAATGAATCTTTAGCTGAATTTCTAGTTAATGATTATCTTGTTAGAGATAGTATGTACGATATGTATGGTGGTGACCAAAGTTTTTATAAGAATGGTCAAGCTATTCTAAAACGTATTAAAGAAGTACAAGCTAGTGGTAATCCTTTTGGTAATACTGATTTTACTAAAAATGATTTAGATATAGCTACTGATTTATATGATATAACTATCAAAGGTAATGCTGTTACTGTTCCTTATACTGTTAATGGAGTTACTAAACGCAAAAAAGTAGTTCTTCAAGATAAATTTAGAGGTGTTACTATTTATAATACATTTAAAGCTTCTGATAAAGTTGTTATTGATAGACTTGATAATCAACTTAAAAAAGCTGGACTTGATAAAAAAGACAGAGAACGAATATTAGAACCATTTAAAGGAGGAGTTAATGCTAATGATGCTCAATCTTATATTACTCTTGAAGAATGGATTCGTCGTATTACTGCTGCTGGTGAATTAGACAAATATGCTGGACTTATACAAAGTCTTACAGACGATACTCCAATTGATAAAATTGATTGGAGTAAATTTGCTAATAAAGTTCAAATTCAAAAGAATTTCTATTATGATTTATATTATGATACTACTGTTGGTATTGAAGTTCCTAGACAGGTAAAAAACGCTGAGTTTGTTCTTATTCCTAAACTTATTAAAGGTACAGAACTTGAAAAAGTTTATGATATAATGACTAAAAGAGGTATTCATCAAATTAATACTGTTGAAACTGTTAAAGTTGCACAACATAATAGAATGACACTTTGGAATAATGATGGTGTTTTAACTGATGAAGCTCTTAAAGAATTTGATAATAATGTATTTGATAATTCTGAACTATTTAGTTATAATTATCTTTATCGTCAGCAAGAAGTTCCTCAACATATGGTTGATACTAGTAATAAAGCTGCTATTCAGATTATGAAGAAAATGCTTGATAATCTTCCTAATCGAACTGAACTTAATGAACTTAAAGATAAAGTATTTAATAACTATGTAGCTAATATTAGAAATAGTTTTGAAAAAACTTGTGCTGAACTTGGTATTGGATTAGATGATAATGGTCATATTGATTTAAATTCTAATGGTACTATTAAAAATCTTAATCGTTTTGTATTTTTTGATAGATTTAAAGAAAATGCTCAACAGCAAGGAGTTGAAAAATCTCTTCTTGAATTTTTTGATTTAGATAGTGCTGGATTTAATAATTTACCTTTATTCTTATCTAATATTAATAATAAACTTGAAAGTATAGCTAATAGTTATTTTAATACTAATATTACTAGACAACTTATTAGCGGTTGGCATGCTGCTCAGTTATCAGATTTTGGTTTTAAAGTTGATAAACAAACTCAAACAGATAGTAAACTTCAATATAAGAAACTTGGAGAAGTTGATGGTACTCCTATTTATTATACTGAAATTAAACTTCCAAGATGGAGTAATAAACTTAAGAAACTTAATATAGAACAAGTTCCAGATAATCTCCGTACAATGATTGGTTATCGTATTCCAACAGAAGGTAAACAGTCTATTTGTATTATGTATGTTAAAGAGTTTCTTCCTGATGCTTATGGTAGTACTGTAGTTGTTCCTGATGAATGGGTTACTCAGACTGGTTCTGACTTTGACGTAGATAGTGTTTATGGAATGTCTAAAACATTTAATCTTGTTAATAATGTTCCTACAGAAATTACTCATGATAGATATACCAAAGATACAATTGGATATATTAATTATGTTAAAGATAATGTAGATAAAGCTAGTCGTAAAATTCTTGGTAAGACTTATAATAAACAAGGTAATATTAGAGCTTCTTTAAAAAATAGCGAAGATGCTATTAATGCTACTCTTGAAGGTTATAATGGTAATCTTAAAGTTGTTGAAAAAATTGCTAATGATGGTGGGCTTAAGTCTTACGAATCATACTTGAAACTCCCCGTGGAGGATACAAGTAGTCAAGCTGCTAGAACTAATGCTATTATTCAATCATTTATTGATATACTTAATAATCCTGCTGCATTTGAAGAAAATACTACTACTTCTAATTTTGAAAATGTCAAAGAAGCTAATGAAACTTATGCAGAAATAGTTGGTGCTAATAAAACAACTGTTGCTCCTAGTGATTTCTTTACTCAACTTGATTGGTTTGATGCTGCTACTTCTGGTATTAAACTTAAAGGTATCAGTGTTAATCGAGATACTTTTATGAGTATTGGAAATGTTACTAAAGCTAATCATAGTGAAGGTATTAAAGTTATGTACACTACTGATGTGATTAGTGAGCAAGAAGCTGTTAATAGATATGGTAAAGAAAATGTTGAAACTATTGGTAATAAACATATTCGTATTACTCATAAGAATTTTGGTTGGTCTGGAGATGATAAGAATGTTGATGGCTATTTGATTAATCCTTATAGTTCTCAGACTACTGCTCATATTCTTGATGTTATGAAAGAGGGGGCTATACATAATGAAAATACTTATACGTTTAATGCTTTCAAAACTATTGTTGACTTTGGAAGTAATTATGATACTGCTATTGGATTTATGTGGCAACCTGCTATTGATATACTAGTTCGTAAATGGAAAGAAACCAATAGTGTTCTTGCAGAAGGTACTAAAAATCCGCTTACTGAAGCTATTAGAGAAGTTGCTCATAATCTTGGTTTTGGTGAAAAAGTTAATTTTGCTGGACGTAAAAAGCTAATTGATATTATTAATGAAAGTTATGGTGAAACTTTCAAGAAATTATTCAATTTAAGCGTTTCTGACGCATTTTCATCACCTGACCTTATATTTTCATCAGACGCATATAAATCTCGTCTTAGAGGGGAAATGAATGGCGTTCAGCAGGCTTTATTTGACCTTTATGTTCTAGCACAATTCAATCGGTTAAACTCAATCGGACAGGATATAAGTAATAATCTTAATATTCTTAGTGCTGATAAATATGGTGCTAAACAAAGTTTTTATGCTAGTGATAAAGTATTTAGAGATGCTAGAACTGTTATTGAGAATAGTAATATTTATGCTCCATCCTCTACGGGGGGTCAAACCTTGCTATTAGAGAGTGTATTTCCTGATATTAGTGGTGGTATAAATGCGTTTATTAAATCTGATATATCTAAAAGTAGTTATCCTAGTTTAGCTGCATTTTTACAAATGAGTACTGCTCTTAGTGTTAAAGCTACTCAACAAGTATTTGAAACTGCTAATCCTGTATTTATTGATTATGTATATAGAATAGCAGAATGGACTAAAGGTGGAATAATGACTGAAAAGTTATATAATGACTATAAAGATTATCTTATTAATAAACTAGAAGTAGGTAATAATGGTAGTTCTTATCTTAATTTACCTGTTACTATTGTTAATGGAGATTTTGTTCATCCTAAATATATTAAAGAATATGGCACTGGACAATCTAGAGCTTTAGAAGTTGGTAGAGTTAGTGGTACATTAGTTAATATTAAAACTGATGATGTTGTAGTTAAAAATATATTTGAGCCTACACAAACTGAAATTGATGTATTTGCTAGACTTACTCCTGCTCAGAAAGTTGATTGGATTAAACGTAATTTTAGTCAAGACGGTAGTATATTTGAACATATTGAAATAGTTGCTAATGATGAAAGAAATAATCGTCGTAATGTAAATATTCAATATATTAATTATATACAAGGTGATATTACTAATGATGAAGCTCATAGATTATTTGATAGAGCTTGGAATCATCCTAATCCTCTTATTAAACTTACAGGTCTTGATTTAGTTAAATATGCTTTTATTGTTGAAGGTCATAAATTTAGAACTAGAAATATTAGTAGACTTATAAGTAATACTCCCCTTAGAGGATTGAGTGAAGGTGGAATAGCTATTGGAAATATAGCTATGAAAGGTATTAATAGTTATGGTTTTGTTGATAAAGATAATGTTGAAGATATAATTGGTTTTATTCGTAAGAATTATAATAGTTTTAATTGTCCTAGTTATACATTTAAAAGACTTACTAATAATAAAATTAATTATAGTCTAAAAAGAAGTGGTATTATTACTTTTAATGGTCAAGAAAATCTTGATAATGTAGGAATAATAAGAAATGGAGATGTTATTAATGCTATTAGAATTAATAGAAATTTATATATTAAAGGAACTTATGATGGAACTTTAGCTTATTATCCTATTGATAGACTTGAATCATTTGAAACTTATAATAGTATTGAGCCAAGTATTATAGCTAATAATAACATTCATAAACCTTTATCTGTTCTTCTTTATAAAGGTCTTACTCAACAAGAAAAAAGAGATAAATTTATTGATGGTATTAAAGATAACATTAATGAAGCTGTAAATAAAGATTATAAAGAAGTTCCTGAACTATATGGTAAATATATTTCTGATGAGTATTTCCAGCCTTTTATGAATACTCCTTTTAAGAATAATACTATATATACTATTAATGATAAATTTTATCTTAACATTAATGGAACTACTGCTATTAATTTAAGCGATGATTTAAAACAATATAAAGCTAAATATCCTAATATTGAAGATAATAAACTTGGATTGTTTATTAAAATTAATGAAAATGAAATAGATAGAGTTACTAGTAATACTGATAGATATAGCAGTGTTGATGACCAAACTCCTATTGGTAGATTTGCTAAAAATGCAAGTTTAATTATTTCAAGAGCTGTTCGTCATGGACAACCTGCTGCTCAAAATGTTCTTAATGCTCTTAATAATGCTGAAATTAATTATCTTGATAGTAGTAGTCTTTCTGATAATTCTGAATTTTCATTATCGGTTATAGCTAATTATATAGATGTTGAAGCTAATAATATTCTTAATGGTATTAATCGTTTTATTAAAATTGATGGTATCGATAAACCTATTAATGATAAAGATGTTATTGGTAAAGTTCTTAAAGATGAACAACTTCAAAATCGTTTCTTAGATGTTATTCTTAGTGCTAATACATTTAAGAATAAATACAAACTTATTAGCGAAATTGATATTGATAGTACAAATCTTGATGATAAAACTAAAGAGAATATTAGAAAGATTCAAAAATTAGTTAATCAAGTTGATTCTAATACTACTGTACATTCTGCTAGAAAAGATTGGTTTGAAAGATGGATTCAATTACGTACTACTAATCCTAATTATATAAGTGGTCTTATGAAAGAATTTGATGCTTATGGTGATACTGGATTTATGGATTATTGGATACAAGATATTCGTGCTAATCGTAACTTTGTATTGCAGAATATACTTAAAGATGTAATGGGTACTGTTGAAGAAGGTCGTCTTAATGGTATTAAAGAAGCTAATGACTTTAGAAATTATCTTAAAGAACTTAAAGCTAGAGCTACTAAAAATGGTAAATCTGTTAGTCTTGATAGCATTATTGATGATGATGGTAGATTAATTCAACCTAATAATCCTGTTTGGGAAGAAAAGATGAAGAAATATAGAGATGCCGCTATTGAAGCTGAACAAAAATTTGGTATAAATAGTGTTGAACATCTTATTGCTTTATCTAATAAAGCTAAATTTATTGATATGACTACTATTCATCAACTTAAACCTATTACAGTTCAAGATGAAGATGGTAATGATGTTACTATTGAATATTCTACTTATATTATAAATCTTGAAAGAAGTTTATTAGGACTTAAAAAAGGAGATGATGGTATTCCTAAAGAATTTGCTGAATATAAAAGACTTAATGGTAGAATACGAGATATTTTAAGTCAAGCGACTGATAATGTTACTACGCAAAGTCAAGATGAAGAACTTGGACGTATATACGCTCAAATGGATAGTCTTACTAGTCTTTACGATGAAGATGGTAATAAAAAAATTGGTCATGATTTAAATGTAGCTGAAAGACTTCGTGCTTATCAAACTAATATTCGTAAAATTAAAGAAATGTTCTATGATAAGCAAGCTAAAGAAGGATTTGATTCTAAACTTAAAGAACAACTTTCTATTATTAGTAAATATGAAAGTCAACGTGATGCTAATGGTAATCTTCTTATTAGTATGGAAGAACTTATGAAAGTTCCTGAATATCGTGAAGCTAAAGAATGGATTCGTAAGAATACTAGATATATTCTTGATATTAAAGATATAGAAGATTTAAATTGGGCATTTGAAGAACTTAAAGACGCTAATAAAGGTAATAGTGTTCTTAATCTTGCTATTAAAGAATTTCAAGCTAAAGATGAATTTAACGTAGTTGATGGACGTAAAATACCTGAAGAACGTGCAGCTCTTATAAAAGCTGAAACAGTTAGAAAATATAAATATACTAAAGGTAATGGTATGCCTTATGTTGGTATTATTCGTTCTGCTGAAGATGAATTAAGAATTTATCGTGCTGATTTTTATAATTATCTTACTGGTAATAAATCTAAAAGTGAAGAAGAAATTAATGTAGGAGAAGCTATTAATAAAATACTTGAAAAATATTTTGATAATGCTACTAGAACTCTTAATACTGCTGATATTAGTCAAGAAGATTTAGAACAACTCAAGACTGGTTTTGAAGTATTTAATGAAATTACTAGAGGTGAAAAGAGTACTGATAAAGCTAAAGCAAAACGTGTTGCTGAATTTATTGAAAGTGAATGTGATGTTACTTATAATTGGAAACAATACGAACTTGATAAAAATAGAGCTTTTGCTAAAGGTAAAAAATATTATGATAAATGGCTAGAAGTATTTAGTGAACAAATTGAAGAAAATGGAACTATTGCAGAAAGACCTAATAGAACTATTTATGGTGTTATTAAGCCTAAAGATTTAGATAAATGGACTGATATTGATAGAACTGCTGCAATTAATATTCTTCAAAAAAGAACTAGAGAAACTACTACTCAATATTATTATATGAAAGAAAAAGAAGTTCTTGATAAATATGGTATTGATAGTGTTGAATATAAACAATGGTATAGAGATAATCATTATTTTGACCCATATACTCGTACTATTAAACCTATTCGTATTTGGACTACTATGCAAATGATTAAAGATGATGGTTCAGCTGTTGTTGGTAATTATGAACCACGTATTAATCAAATGCATATTACTCCTAAAGAAGAACTTGTTAATCCAGAATATAGTAATTTTGTTAATAAGTACAAAGTAGGAACAGGATATGATAATCCTAATTATACTAATCTTAATGAGTATCAACTTGAACTTATGAATAAAGTAAATGAACTTATGAAAAAGTATTGTTTTACTAATAGTAATAAGCGATATGTTGATATGGGTTATCTTCCAGCTTTGCCTAAATCTAAAGATATGACTGTTAAAGATTACTTTGAACAAGCTCTTAGTTTTCTTGGTTGGACAGCCAATGTTCCTAATAATACTAGTTGGAGAAATAATGAAGATTTAACTTTTGATAAAGATTATGATATTCCTAATCCTAGATTAATTCAATTAGTTAATAAAGATACTCAACAGTTGCCTACTATACCTAAATTTAAAGAACCTAATGAAAGTGATGAAGAATTTAGTAAACGTAAAGCCGCTGCTATTAAAGCTAGAGATGAAATTATTGAAAAGAATAATAAGATTCATAATGATATTCTTAATCATAATTGGGAAGAAGTATTTAATAGTTTCTTAATTGAAAGTAATAGATATAATGCTATTAAAACAGTTAAAAATCTTCTTTATACTGCTGACCAAATTATTACTAGTAATATTGCTTATGATATAAATTATAAAGGTAGTATAACTGAGAATAGAGAAGCTAGTGCTGGTGGTGAAATTGAATATAAACAAGAAAAACAAACTAGAACTAGTGAACATCTTAGAAGTTTTATTCGTCGTCTTGTATTTGAACAATATAAAGATAATAAAACTCCTAATCTAGTTAAACTAGGTTCTCTTGCTCAGAATATTGCTGGTAGTAAATATATGATGATGAATATAACTGGTGGTATTGCTAACGTTCTTACTGGTTCTAGTAACATCTTTATGGAACGAGCTGCTGGTGAATATATTAATCTTAAAGATTGGGAAGCTGGTAAATCTGAATGGATTAAAGGAACTGTTAGTTATATGGCTAATATGTATAGTGAAAATAGTAGTACACTTCAAGATGCTATTATTAAACTTAGTCATGTAGTTGATTTTGATAGAGTAACTGAAGTTAGTACTGCTGAAGGTCTTAGAGAAAATATTCGTAGAGTTCGTGGATTACTATTTAGTCCTCAATCTGTTGGTGAACATTATATGCAAAATGTTATGCTATTTGCTATGCTTAAATCTCATAGACTTGTTGATAATGGTAGAGGTGGTTATGATATAATGAGTAAAGAAATGTATCATCGTAAAGCTGAACAAGATGCTCTTATGTCTGTAATAAATACTCCCCGTGGAGGCGAGAACCAAGCTCTACTTGAACAATTTAATAAGTTCATGGATGATGCTAAAGCTGATAATAAAAAACGAGCTAAATATAATCTATTTAAAGCTAATCCTATATTCGATTTTGTTAAGACTTATCTTAATGAAGAACAACAAAGAGAATATATAGCTAAACGTAAAGAACTTATTAAAAATGCTGATAGTGAATTTGAAAAACTTCCAGATATTTATAATCAATTTGAACTTAAAGATGGAATCGCTCAAATAAAAACTGATAGTAAACTTACTCTTAAAGAGTATGCTAGATTTATTGATAAAGTTCGTGAAGTTAATAAGAAAGTTCATGGTGTATATGATAAACTTGGTTCTGCTAATCTTGAACAGCATTGGTGGGGTGGTATGGTAATGCAATATCATAAACATCTTTATCCGGGTTTTAAGAAACGTTATCGTTGGAATGGTTATTATAATGAAACTCTTGGTACTATTGAAAAAGGTAGTTATACTAGTCTTTATGATTATCTAACTATTCCGTTTAAAGAAAGTAATATAGGAGAAATTAATAATGTAAGTGATGTTCTTAAAGCGTTCCAAACTTATGGTAAGAATTTACTTTCATTTGCTGTTAATTTCAAACTTAATTATGAAATTCTTCCTGAACATGAAAAAGCAAATATAAGACGTAATTTAGGAGATTTACTTTATGTAGGTGCTGCTATAATTGGAGCAATTGCTATTACTGGTATGGGAGGAGATGATGACGAAAGTATTATATATAACCTTATGCTTTATCATGCTGACCGTCTTGCTTCTGAAGCTGCTTCATTTACTCCATTTGGAGCTTATGCTGAAGGTAAAAAACTATGGTCTAGTCCTGTTGCTATTGGACAAACTATTAATGACTTACTTGGTACTACTGCTATGGTCGCTAGATTCCTTATTGAAGAGGACTTTACTGAGGAATATACTACTGGTAGATATAAAGGTATGAACAAGTTTGAAGTTATGGTTATACGTAATATACCTGTTGTTCGTAGTATTAATCGAGTTCTTGATTTACCAAATAATAATAGTTATTATAAACTTGATGAAAATATACTTAGTATTATACCTTATAAAGATATAGCTAAAGATATATTTGAATAAGCTGGACTTGAACCTAGTAAAAAATAAGGGCTTGCCTATGGTATCACTACCTAGACAAGCCCTTTTTACTTTTATCTTAATTAAAACCATCATCATTATTACCAATAACACACATAAGAATAATAAAAACTATAATACCAACAACAAATAGTTTTCCACTATACTTATCCATAGCTTCACTATCACTAATATTATTAGCAACAGCTAATAGTTTAACACCACCAAATATAATTCCAAGAAGAACAATAAATGCAACCATAATTATAATATATTTAAGTTTAACAATAAGATAAAAATAAACCTCAGTAGTAAGACTAGCTTATCTACCGAGGTTTCAGTCATGCCAACGACTATAAGTTTAAGGATTAGTAGAACGCTCCGCTTCGCTACGCTCAACTCCCCGTGGAGGATGGAATAGACTAGTATTCATTCAATCAATATAATCATTATCATTAACAACTATACTAATATTACTAACATAACTACCATTCCATCCTCTACGGGGAGTATAGCGAAGAGTGCGTAGCACTCGTAGCGGGTCCAAGCTAATCATCAAATTTAATAAAGCCAGCTCTATTAGAGCCAGCTTTACGTATAACATATAAACCATTAGCATTAATACTATTTACTTCTTTAGTCCATATTTAGCCCATTGAAGAACAATATTAATAATCATATTAATAATATTCATTAGATTTATAAATTTAATTATTTCCATATTATTCAATTTCAATAGATATAATTAGCATTAATATTATTTATTTAACCGTAGTAGTAATCATTACAAATCTATCATCTACCGGTTCAACATCAATAGCCTGAAATTCTTTATATTCAGCATCTTCAACTAAAACAAGTTTATCTTCATCAAATTGTTGAAGTTTATCTATAAGTTCTTTAACTGTCATAGCTTATTCTTTTTCAAGTTTATTAATAATATCTTTAATATAATCACTAGGAAAACTTCCTTCAAGTCGAGCTAATTCTTTTCTTTTATAATCATTATAGACTTTAGTAATAACAGTAGTAGGAAATTTAGTAATTTCTTTTCTTAGAATATCGTCTAGATTTGTATTACGAATATTAAGAGTAATATCACAATTAGCTTCATTAATAGCATCAGTTATATTTTTAATTGCTATTTTACAAGCATCACAACCATCTCTAGTAAAACAATCAATACGTATCATAACACAATAGCATTATTTTTAACAGCTTCTTTAATAGTATTAGGAACTCTAAGAAGAGTATTCTTAATCATTTCAGTAGTAAGACTATCAGAATATACATAAGTAGCATAAGTTCTCCAACTATCTTTAATTACAACAGCAAATTTGTTAGGATTATCAATATTAGTTTGAATATATTCTACTTTAATATTCTGATATTTCCACATCCAAGCAATAGCATCAGCACATTTAGCACGAGTTATACAATCATGTTCATCAATAAACGCTTCAACAAATATATTATTTGTTTGTCTTGTAGGTTCATCTCCAGTAAGATAATTAATATCATTACGAAGTTCTTCCCAAGTAACAGAATTACTATATCGTTTATATTCTGTATCATCTCGATATATAATACAAGTAGGATATTCAGTAATATTCTTACCAGCAACAGCCTTTTCAAGTATCATATCTTCAAGAATAAGATGGTCAGGAAGATTTTTAAAATTACATTGAACATTAGTACCAAATAAAGCTATATCAATAGCTTCTCTCATAGCTTCTGTTTTATCTTTATCAGCACTTTTATAATAAAATTCAATTTTAACCATAGTATTCGTATAATATAATGAGAATTTATAAAATTAGCTATTTTAAAGCCCTACATTGAATGATATTCATATCGTGATAGATTAATCACAATAGCAATTAAAATTCAATGTAGGGCAAAAGAACTGTATCTATGACTATCCTAACAACTTGCGAAGATATTTCCTAATAGTGTAATCGCTTTGCACACCACGTAGAATATCACCATCACAATAAGCAGTAGGAGCGTCATTAACACCAATACTCCTAGCCTCTTGTCTACCATTATCAGTATATAGATTATGCCTAATAAGATTAAACCTACCGGCAAACTCAGTAAGAGCAAGAGCTTTGTGAAGCCTTTCTTCAAAAAGTTTACTAACATTACAATCAGGTAAATAAAATAGTATTAACTTTTTCATAGATATACTTCATCTCCTTCAACTTTAGCATCACTAAAATGAGTTTTAAAACTTTCAACACTTCTACACCATAAATGGTCAGGATTTCCATATCTATGATATATAACAGCAGGAATCCATTTACCTGTATCTGGATGTTTCATTTTAGTAATATTATCAATAATATATTCATTAGACGTTTTATTATGAATATAACGAGCACCAACTTTAAGCTTTAGCTGCTCCTCCTGTTCCTTCTCCAAATCCTTTGTTTCCACGTTCACTTTCTCCTAATTCTTCAATAGATTCAACTTCTTTCCAACTAATTCTTTCAGCACTATTAATAATTAATTGACAACATCTATCTTCACCATCACAATTATATGGTGGAATAGAAACTTTAGCAAGAATATTAGTCATTGTAGTTCTAACACTATTAAGTTTAAGTCTAGAATTACCTACCATACTATCAGGTAAATGCATATGTTGTCTAAGTTTATCAACTACTTCAACAAGGTCAGATACAGCATGAATTAAATCTCTAGAAGTACGATTCTTAAAAATAATAAGAAGTTCGCCACGATAACCCCAATCAAGAGTACCAGGCGCATTTGGCATATAAAAATCAGATTTAGTAAGATTACTTCTAGGACGTAAAGACATTTCATTAGGTTCACCATTAGCATCATCTCCAATATTAAATGCTAAACCTGTATGATAAATAAATCTATCTTTATCTACATCATATTCATAGCAAATAGGATAAATATCCATACAAGCATCACCTTCTTTACCATAAGTAGGTAGAATGGGTTGAACCATACAACATTGCTTTACATTTAAAGCATCTCCGTTAAGAAACTTAATCTCTTTCAGTTTAAATACTTTTACTTCCATATATAATTAAATTATTAAATTAAAGAGCTTCTGCAAGTGCAAAAGCAGTTTCTATTTTTCTTGATTTATCTCCATAACAAATACTATCAAAACGTTTAGTACCTTCAATATTATCTATATTAGAATAATATCCACTAACAGCATTAACAGCTCCCCAAGCAGTACCTAAAATATCTCTTTGACCAGGACCATCAAAATAATAATTATAAGTATCAGAAATAACATTCATTTTTCTACTACTTATTTTACTATCAGATAAAGCTAAACCATTACGATAAGCTATATCTTTAATAGTATGACCTGTATCTTTAAGACGTAGAACTTCATCTTGAGTAAGAATATTTTCTCCAATAAATTGAATTACATCTTCATCAGTAACTTTAATATCAGCAAGCAAATTACAATATTGAGCAAATTCTTCAGATTTAATTTTACTAATACCTAATATTTCTTGTGCAATACTAATTTTGTTATGAACACTAGATGTATGTCTAAAACTAACATAATTACTACTAGAATGAATAGCAGCATTAAGAGTATTTTGACAAACAGTTCTAATAGGAATAAATAAAATCTTAACTCCACCACTACCATCATGAGTATTAGTAAATACTAAATAATTTTCAACAGGATCACCTTTAACAAGAAAATTATTTGGAAGTTTAGCACTTACGAATATTCTTTCTCCATTACCCCAAAAACCAGCAGTTTGCCAAATAGCAGAATTTTTACTAATTGCATCATCAAAGAAATTAAAAGCTTTATTATTTTGAACAATTGTATATTTATTTCTAACTGTTCCTAGAGGAATATTGCAATCAGTACGATAGGTAGCAAAGGCGTTATCACACTTACGATAAATGTCAGTACCAAATACGTGAGCGCCATTTTTCTGTTCTTTAATAATTCTGTCAAGTTCTTCATCTGTACCAGTAAGTTTAATAGGCATTTTACCAACCAATTCACATTTAGCTACTTCAAAGTTAAGATTAGCTTTAATCATAACTTCTTTAGCAGTAGAACAATCTGATACATCAATAGCGCCAGAATAAGCCCAAGGTTTACCTTTAACTTTATACATTAATTATAAGTTTTAATATATTCAATAATACGTTCAATATCTCTAGTAGCTTGACTGTTAGTAACTCCATAGGTATCTATATATCATTTAATTACTTCTCTTACTTTATCTTCTAGTTCCATAATTAACAAGATTAGTAGTGTTGACTCCCCGTAGAGGATGAAATGCACATCATCCTCCACGGGGAGTATAATTTAGCTATTTAATAATAAGACTAGTATTTTCGACAAACTTAGCAATACTAATATCTCTACCATTGTTAAGAATATTTTTCATAGTAGTTTTATTAACAGAACTACTTCTAGTCATTTCATGTTGATGATTAAAGAAAGTATTAATCAAATCAAAATTAGCTTTATTAGCTAAATCACCGATAGGTTTTTCAATTTCAAATTTAACTTTAATACAATCTAAATCATCAAGAGTAAAATAACCTCCAGTTTCTTCTTTAAGTTTAGCAGATTGCTCAGGATAATTTATAGCAAATTTAGTATTAATATTATCAAGCATAATTTCTCTATTAAATGATTCAATATCATCAGTAATTAAATCATTATCCCAAAGAGTTTTAAAATGGTCTAATACTAAATCAATAAATATTTGATTAAGACTTTCATCTACTTCAACACATTTACTATTTCTAGTATAAAGTTTACTATCAACTAAATCAATACTTCTATTACCAGATTCACCTAAATTACCATAAGTAATAACAGCATCAAGCATAACACTTTTAAGTCTATTAGCGTTATTTTCTTTAGTTTTACGAAGACAAGCTAATCGTTGTTCTTCTTTTTTACAAGATTCAGCATCAAGATTAAGCATTGTATATGCTTTACGATAATTATTAAGTTTTTCTTTAAGATTATCTTGTGTAATAGCAAGACGTTCTTCAAGTTCAGGAGTTAATTCTTCACCATTTTCTTCTAACTCAAGAAATATATCCTCAAGCTCAGCAGTAATATTATAAATACTAGCCATTATCTTTTACGTTTAGGAATTGAATAAGCAGCACGATAATAAGGATTTAAATATCCAAATAAATGAGTATAATCACTAGCAGTCATTTTATCTGTATTAGTTCTATATTTATAACTAGCTTCAGTATATTTTTTCCATAGTTTTTTTTACTAAACCAAGATTACCAACAAATCCACCATTTTCAAATACAATAGCTTCTGTATTTTTAGTAGTTCTAAAACGGTTATTAAAACCATAAAATTTTCTTCCCATAACTTTAATATTTAAATAGTTAATAATTTATTTATTATTTCTCATTTCTTCATCTTTAACTACTTTAAGAACAACAATATTGCATAAAAGACCATAACAAAGATAATTGTTAAATACACAACTAGGACAAACTTCAATATGTTTATTTTTAACATATTTACATAAAAGTGTTACTTCTTTATCATCTTTACACCTAATTGTAGTATAAAGAAATTCTTCACCATCATTTAAATCATCAGTGAAATTAGTACCACTATAATTTTCAACATGAAAATGTTTAAGTTTATCAATCTCTGAAGTCATATCCAAGTTCCATTAAATTATTTCTAATCATACCAGCTATAAGTCGGGCATTAGGATGAGGAGTACCAGTAGTACCATAATAACGTAAATCAATAATATGGCGATACTCATCAATAGAATATGTGTAGATACATCTAGTAGCAGTATCAAGAGGAAGTTTACCACGAGCATCTTGACGATGTATTTTATATTTATCTACAAGAATTTTATATTCTTCAAAATCTCTTTTACATCCATTAAGATAAACATTCATAGCTTCATCTAAATCAGCATTATTATCATTATTAAATAATTCAGCTTCTTTTTGACTTATCCAATGAGGTCTACAAATACTTCCATCTTCATATACATATCGGGTACTCATTTCAGCAATACTATTAGGACTAACGCGGTTTAATTCACGAGAAGTACTAATTTGTGTATCAACACAAAAAGTATATCTCATCATATCAAATCCAAATTCAGTATTACTAAATTCATCTTCTGTAACTCTACACATATTTATTAATTCAATAAATTTAGGATAAAGTTTATCTAATATAAATTGTCCATTAGTAGCAACATAAACATTACCATTGTATGTATGAGTTTTAATATAAGGACTAGAAAGAACAAGAAGAGGATAATCTTTTAATTCTCTTTCATGAACAGGAATAATAGCATATACACTTTCATGACGAAACATACTCCAATGTCTACTATCAAGTAATCTTTTAACAGTAGCTTCATCATTACCTGTTTCTTTACCATAACAAACTCTTGCGCATCTAGCAACATGAGCTTTAGCATCACCTCCTTGTTGCCAAAGTTCAACTTTAGGTTCTATTATTTTCATCTTCTTTATTACTATAAAAATCTTTAATTACATTACCAAATACAGTATAGAAATGTTCTTTAGGCATAATATTAATAGGTTGTATTAAATCAAGTTCTTTAAAAAACTCTTTAAGACCATTATTTTTAATCCATAAAGTATTATAAGTAGAAATTATATAACCTTCTTTATTAACATCACAAGCCACAAAACAAGTTTCATTATCTAATTTATCTATGCATTCTTTACATACAGTAGCATCAGCAATTTGTTTACTATTAGAAAAGTCTTCATCAACATTATCTCCAATAGGAGTATAACCTATAATCTTACCACAACATAAACAAGTTCTAGCAAGACCATTTATACCAAAAATAGAATGTAACTTCATACAATATTATTAATTACAAAACCAAGAACTTTATAAAATAATCCCATAAGAGTAGCATTATTTGTAATAACATATTCATCTTGAGAAATCTTTATTTTCTCACTTTCATGGTTGTTATTACTTTCATTAACTTTTCTGTCTATTCTTATTATAACTCCTCCATATTTTTTAATAGCTTCACATTCATTATCAAATCTAACATCAGCTATTATACAACGTCCCTTTTTATGTATAACACCAAATGCTTTATTAATTGTATAACGAATAAAAGCTTCTTGCCAAAACTTATTTCTAATAACTTCAGTACCATAATATTGAAGAAGGGTACGAATTTTAATACTAACATTATTACCATTTAATGCTAATAAATGAGATAAATTTGTAGGTACTTCATCAATAACATGGTAAGAATCTTTAGTATTCATAGAAACAATTCCAGTTGCAAAATTATAATAATGGGTTTCTTTAATAAGTCTATTATCTAATAAACAACGATTAATACCACATAAATCAGTAATATCATCTTTAAGTTTATCAGCAAAATGAATTATAATTTCGCTATTACTAACAATATCTGCTTGATGTTGAACATGCCAACTATCAAAATTAGCTTTAGTAGTACCAACATAAAGGATATAACTAATCATAGAAGCAACAGTATCTTTACCGCTTCCTTTAAATCCTTTAATACCAATAAGACTAGGTTTATTAAGATTCATAATAATTTGTTTTTTTATCAGCACAAATATAAAAATATAATAGGAATTTACTAGTAAACTTAATGATAAATTTGATGCTGAATGTAATAGTAAGAATTACGCATTTTAAAGCTCACAATGCCACGCAAATTGAATCGTGATAGATTCTTCATTTTGATATATAAAATTCAATGTAGGCAAAAAGAATCATATCTACGAGCGTGTTATGTATCATTTTACATCCAGTCTGAAACAAGAAAACCTAACACTCGATATGAGCACTAGGTTTAACTTAATCAATATCTATATGATAAATAATACAAAAATCATTACGTTCTTCTACAAACTTAACATTAATATTAAAATCATCTTTAGACATAACAAAAGCATTACGCAATCTTGTATCGAGAAGTCTAATAACTATATTAGGAATATATAATTTAAATCCAGTATTAGCATCTCGAATAATAGGAACACTATTATTAATTCTATTATCATTATACAAAATCACATAAAGTTCATTACTTTTAGTTATATCATTATATCTAATAGCAAAATTATAACTTTTAGCATCATAATCAGTAAATAGAATAATAGATTTATAATAACAACTAAAATAAGATTTAGTTCTATCAAAATTATTATTCTTAATTACATTATAATCTAGTATCTCCATTTATAACAACAGTTTTAATATGAAACGGAACTCTAGAAACACCACTTCGTTCGCCATATTCTATATGAACAGTTCTACCAATATAAGATTGAGAATCAAATAAAACTTCCTGTTGAACGATATGACTAATGCTTAAACGAGTTTCAAACTTTTCATTATTAATATCATTTTTACAAAGAAGAATAGGCAAATCACGTTTCTTTTCTTTATAAATATCAAGAATTATAAAATCTCCCTCAGCAGCATCTTTAAACTTCTCCATATAATTAGCTCTACGTCTACCATATTGATAATCAGTTTCGGTATTACGAAGTATAAGACCTTCAAAACCTAGATTAATAAATTCATTTCTAGCGTCAATAGCTTCATTATCATTAGTAATATATCCGCTAGGAAGAATAATCAATCGTTCTTTATTATTATAATGTTCTTTAATATTATTAAATCGAGTAGGCGTTTTAATATGATAACGATATGTATTTCTATGAGTTTGATTACCTTCCATCATAATATCATAACACCAAAATTGAAGAAGTTTATTTTCAACACAATTAGCATCTTTAACAAAATGATTAATTTGATTAACAGTATAACCGGGAAGATAAACTTCACCATCAAGTGCTGCAAATCCATTAATCATATCGTCGATAATATTTGTATTGATAGTAGCAAGCAAATAATCTTCAAGATAGCCAAGAGTATGCCAAATAAGACCTTCACGACTTTGGAAACGAAGTCTAATAGGTTTAAACATATCATTTTGAGTATAAGCAGTAACAATACAACGAAGACCATTAATCTTATACTGACCATACATACAACTGACTTTTTTCCAAACATTACCATTATACGTTTTAGCAAGCATTGGAAGTAGAAGATTACTGTTTCCATTACTAAGGTCTTTAGGTAGATAAGTATTTAGAAAATTAAATAGAGTATCATTATCTCCATCCTCCACGGGGGGTAAACCCTGCATATCACAAAGTTCATTAAGATATGTATATCCTTGTTTAATCTTATCATTATATCTACTTTCAAGTTCTTTTTGACCATCTTTTTGAGTAACAGCATAAACTTCTTTACGAATATTACCTCGAACAAGACCATAAAAAACAGTGATACTATTAGTACCACTGTCAAGTTCAGCCCACCAAACAGTAGGTGCACCATTGTTATTTCTACGATAAAGTTTATTCATTATGTTCACTTATTTTTAAACCATTAAATGCAAAACTAACAGCTTTACCACCTAGAAGTTTAGCTTTACGCTGAGCAATCGTTTCCTTTTTAGGCTTAATAGCCTTTGCAATACCGGTGCTAACATCAATGGGTTTACCTGTAAAGACATCTTTTGATTGATTAACTCTGCTAGTACTTCTAGTGCGTTTCCTTGGTTCTTTACTATAATATCGTACTGGGTTTCTTCTCTCGAAATCAAGATTTTTTTCATGTATATCAATAATTCTTTTAATAATAGTATTACGATAATCAATATAACTTTGAGCTTTTTCTGGATGATGTTCTAGAACAAGATAAAGTTTATCAAGAATATATTCAATATTAGAAAGAGTAATACGATAACCATAATTAATAGTTTGTCTAGGACGAGAACCATCAGGATAAATAGTAGTACAATCTAAATCTTTAATATAAGATTCAATTGCATCAGCCATTGTAGATTTATCAATAACATAATTAATATATCTAACATCTCTATCATCTAGCTTTTCTTCATATCCTTTTATTATCATAGATTTTCTTTCTTACATTTATAAATAATAATACGAGTTGGTTTACCTATAAGACAATGATTATATTTAAACCATTCAATAATATCAAATGTAGGATAAGTTTTAGCTATTCCTTCAATAAGAGCATAACCTTCTTGATAATTAAAATTACTATGAATAGTTCCACCATTATCAGTATCAAGTAGGCTAAACTTTTTGATATATTCAACGTCATCATTAGAAGATAGATTAATTTCTCCATAACAATAAATATCTTTTTTATCAATACGTTTACCATCTATATTAATACATTCCCATTTATCAAGATTTTGTTCATCCTCTTCAGTAATTGGACGCATAACAGTATAGGTAACACCAGCTAGACTTTTAGTATGGCAAAGTATTACTTTCTTCCGTATCCCAAGTAAATTCAGTTTCTTCTCCATAATTATCTTCTATATATTTAACAACTTGTTGAGTTAATTCATTAATAACATTTGTAGAATAACTACTTCTCAATTCGGCAAAATCTTTAACACCAAGTTCTTTAGGAATAATAATAGGTATAATATCATAATCATTCTTAAGAATTACAGCTTCCATAAGACCAGTTCTATCATTATCCATAAAACTAATAAGAAAACCATTTCGATTAAGTTTACTACGAAGCCAATCATATTCAATTTGACGAAGTTTATAAGTTTCATGTGGAATATTAACAATACCAATAGTCTTAGATTCAAGGGTAGACCCCCCGTAGAGGATGGAATGATTAATACTCTTTAGATAACATTCAAGACTTAATCTATCTTTAGTAGATTTAGTTATAATAATAACGTCATAATTATCTAATTCAAGATTAATAACTCCCTCAATAGTATTACTATTAGTTATAAACTTAACTTCAGTTTTCTTATTCCTATTTGGAAAATATAGTTTAACATTAACTATTCCTCTTTTATCTTGTCCAAGAACATATCCATAACATAAATCCGTTTTATCTTTATCGTAAAAATATTTAGGAATAGGATTAGTTGAACGATTAATATAAAATTGGTCAACAGGATAAACAAAATGAGTATTAAGAAAATTAAGATTAACACCAAATTGTCCCCAATATTTAGCATCTAAATTATTCCACGGACGAGTAACAAGTTCAATAATAGGTTTATGATTACGTACATTACTAATAGCCCTAGCAATATTATAATCGTTGTTTTCATCTTTATCTTGTCCATAAATAATATTTCTAAAAGTATAAGCAATATGTTTAAGAACAAATAGAAATTGACTTTTAATAGAAATATCAATTTGCTTATGAACAATTTCAGAGAGCACAGTTGCAGCAGCATCTATACAATCTCCCCACCAATATCCAGCAAAATCTCTTCCTTTAAGTTTATTCCTATTATCATATCTAAAACCAAAACTAGGATGAGTATCTTCACGAAAAGGACTAGATATAAATTCTCCTGTATCTATACAATGTTGTATAACTTCAACACTAATTCCAGTATAAGTACTAAAAATAGTTACTTGACTAACTTTAGAGAAAATATAATCTTTAGTTAAAATAGTATTACTAATATTTCTTTTCATAATATACTTAATTTGACCTTTATCGTGAACATATAAAAAAAGAGGATTAGGCACTAAATTAGTGCCTAATCCTCTTATATACAACTATTTAACTAACTTTAATTTTAGAATGGCAAATCGCTTGTTGGATTAACAAAAGCACCAGCAGCATCATCTCCACCACCAAAAGGACTGAAACCTGCGTTATCATTAAATCCACCAACAGGATTCATAGAAGAAGCAGGTTGAACACCAGGCATAACATTAACACCAGGCATTGCAACATTAGGTTGTTTAGCTTGTTCAGCAGATTGCTTATAAACTATACTTTCCTTATAAGGGTCAATGTGAAGACTAGGAGCAGTTTGTTCTTTATAAAGTTCAATTACTCCATCGTTGATAAATGTAGGAAATCCTAAATCACCAAATGAAGATTTACTTCCAACAACAGCACGCCATTTACCATCATTCTTAATGAATCGAAGAAGTTTCATCCAAATAGTAATAGGCTTACCTTTGGTATCTTTATAAACTGGTTTACCATTATTATTAAGTAACTTAACATAATTCTCAAATACAATTTTATAACCAGCAATAACTTCTTCAGGTTCAACAGGAACATATTGCATGTTTTCATCAAAGTCTTCAAAAGGCAGAGTAAGAGCATCAATTTCTTCTTCTGTTAAATCACGTCCTTTAAGAACAAAAACATTATAAATATGTTTCATAAAACGGAAAATGTTATCAACTTTCCAAGCACTTTTAGCTCCAGGAATAGTTTCAACATTACTTTCAGCAGGAAGAAGACGTTGAGTTACATAACGACGCTCGTTAATATTTTCATGATTACTAGCAAAAGTAAATGTAAGATAAGGAATACTCATACCAGCAAATGAAGGCATACCTTGAACATCATCTTTCAATGTAGCCCAATCAACTTTAACATCTTCAAGATGTCCAATGAATAAACCATTAGCTTTATTACAATCAGTACGTTCATCAAATTTCTTACGAGTTACATCACGTAATTCGTTATTAATACCTCTACCTTTACGTTTCTTAGGTGTTTGTACTTCTGCATTAGCAGTTTGTTCAGCACTTGCTGCAACAGCAGCTTCATTCTTAATTTCTTTTTCTGTCGACATAATTAAAGTAATTAAAAGAATTATTAGATAAAATAAAAGCCGCATCATTAGATTTACTAATAATACGGCTCTATGTTCAAAATACTATAATATTAGGACGAAGATTTATTATTTCTCAGTCTTTTCGGCTTCACCTTTCTTACCAATACGAATAGGGTCTTCGTCTTTATATTCAGTAAGCAAAGCAATCTTAACAATTACATCTTTATGACCGTTATTAACAACAGCTTCTTGCAAATTGTCAATATCAACAGCGTAAACACGATTCTTAGAAGTAGCTTCTTCATCGGTCATATTAGACTTCAACTGTTTCCATACGTTAGAATCAGTAAAGTTAAGAGTTACACCAATACCAGACAAAGCAGCAGTATTAGCACATTTAGAACCTTTAACTTTAGCAACTTCATCACCCTGAATGCAGCTAATCAAAAGTTCTTTTTGTTCATCTTCTGTAATACCTTCACGAGTAAGAACAGCTTTTAACTCTTCATTAGAAGAAGCTAAAGCGCCTTCAAGAGTTTCATTAAAATAAGTATTAACATACTTAATTTTATCGTTCTTAGTCATACGAATACGAGTAATACAAGGATTACCATTCTTATCAAGTTCGGCAATACCTTTAGCTAAAGCCCAAATATCAAATTCAGCATGAACAGCCATAGCAGCTTCGGGAGAATCAACATCCAAACCTTTTTCTTCACAGAAAGCGACAACTTCGGGTACTTTATTGATAATAGCGTTATCAATATTAGCACAGTTATTAATGAACATTACATATTCACCATGTGCAATGCCGAGAGCTTTAGAAACTTGGGCAGTCATACGGAAACTACCGGGAGTAGAAACAACTACCAATTCAGGTTTTTCACTAACTGCTCTTTGACCAGCATTAACAATACCCATACCAAAACTTAAACCTTTGCTAAAATCTTTCATTTTACTTAAATTTTAAAAGTTAATAATATCAGTTTTACAACTGTTTTGTTTAATAATAAAATCTCTATCTTGTTCATGTCATTGAGTTTCAGTAATATCAATAATATCTTCATTACTCAAATCAATTCCTTGCATAGTCTTTAATTCTTCTGTACTAAGACAGCCCATAATTAAATCATTAGCAATTTCACGAGCACCATAAACAAATGCTCTATGACTAATCATTATCTTAGGATATTTCTTATAAGTATCTTTTTCAAAACATCCTGCAACAATAGCATCTTTATAAGTAAACTCACCCTCAGCAATAATATCACGTCCACCAATCTTACGATAAAAACGATAACGAGTAATATAATCAATAGGAATAGCAGGTATTCTATAAACAGGAACTTTACCAGTAGAAGCAATTTGTTTAGCTTCAGCAGGATTAGTAGCTATTTCAAACTTACCATTAAGCTGATATTCTTTATATACATTACCATTATAATCTTTATAATATTTAACAGGATAAACATATATATGTTCATGCTCTTTATCTTCTGTATTTTTAGTTTGTGCCTCTTTGGGAGTAAGACACTTAATACAGTCTTGAGGAAGTTTATCTTCATCATAAGCATTAAAGCCATCTGTATATTCGTACAGAGCGCGATAATAATCTATTTTTTCCCAACTCACGCTGCCTTTGACAAGTAATGCCTTAATAATATGGACATCAATACCTGTTTTACCTTGAACTACATGAATATGTTCAATACAAGTAGAAAATGGAAGTCTAAGGTCTTTGGCTCGCATTGCAATAGCAAGACCATCTTCAATAGACTTAATACCACATTTATCACTACGCATAACACGTCTAATAAATAGTTCAAGACCTGCAATTTCAGCTTCACTCATATAATTTAACTGATATGCAGCATTGGTATGTTGAATACCATTGTGTTTTTCAATACCATTATTACTAGTAGTAATAGCAGTATCATTAACTTTAATTTCTTTTTCTTCGTCCATTACATCAAAGAGCGATTTTGATTACACTACAAATGTAACTATTATATTTATACTAACAAATAATATCATCAAAATTTTGAGCACAAATGTTAGAATTAACATTTTCTATAATCTGATGATTAGGTGATAACTTTTCTTTCTTTAAGGCAGCTTCTTCAATAGTTCCATTTATATAAAGTTTATGTACTTTAAGTTTTGATTGATTACAATTAATACCATTATATCTATATATAAGTTCATCTATTGTATCGCATAATGGTGAGGTTATTATCCATTCGTCTACGCTTGTTTCTAGCTCCGTATTTGAACTATTTTTTATGGATAATACTCTTAATAAGCCATCATTAAAAGCCTTCAAATTCAGCGTGGAAATAGCCTTAGATTTGATTATTCTCGGTGTATTCTTTTTAGATCCACTTTTGTACAAAATAGGAATACCATTAGAATCAACTAGAACTTTATCATCAATCTTATCATGGTAATCACCACATATTTCACCTAATTTATCATTAATATATTTAGTAATAGTTGCAGCATATTCTCCTCTCTTACTAATAATAATAAATTTCTTATCAGGATTATCTTTAACAATCTCGACAATTCTATCTAGTTTACAAACATTATCAGAACATAGAAGAGTACGTTCACGAACAATATTATAGAAAGTCTTAACTCTTTCAGTAAGAACAATAGGATTATAACATTTATCTATTTGTTCACTAAAAGGATTAGTCATATCCATATTATTACTCCATCCATTATACTCAGCTATTTCTGTAATATATTGCATAGCACTACGTCCATCTGGAGTACCACTTCGAGCATATTTAATATTATCAAGATTACCAAATACTTGAATAGTTTGAGTAATATATTCAGTATATTTATCGTAATTATCAATATCTTCTTGATTAATAAATAGAATAGGCTCTCTATGTTCCTCTACGGGGAGTAAAGCTCGAACTCCATTAATATTACTAGAATTTATACTATCATTAATAGGAGGAATATTAAGATAAATTGTACTTAATTTGGCAGAATCAATAGTATCTTTAGTTATAATCATAAGTTTAAATCTAGCATGATTAAACGCAGTATTAACATAAAGATTCCATTCATTAACTCCAACAACAATAGAAACATCATAATTATAATTATATTTACTATTAATATAAGTATAAGTAAGAATATTAATAGTATCTATATTTATATTATTATTTTTAAGAGCATCAACAATTTCAGTTCTTTCCTTCCAAACACCTACAACAATAAGTATTTTAATATTAGGATTCTTATTACGCATAAGAACTATAATTCTACTTATAATTTCAGTATATTGAAGAGGTTGAACACAATGTATAGTTCCAACACCTTTATATTGTTTAGAACCCCATTTATTAATAAGTTTATTATAAGATTTTTCTAATACATTTTTCATTCAAAATCATCTTCATTAAAAATAGGATTATACATACCACTATATTTTTTAATTTTACTTTTACCTTTTCCTTTAGGAGAAATTTTAAGTTTAATAGGATTAATAATCTTCATAACTTCTTGATAATAAAATTTAAAATTAATATCACGTAAAGAAATATCTTTATCATCAAGTGTATTAATAACTGTAACTACAGAACCAGCAGCCATTCTATTACGAGAACCATTATCGTTATGAACTTTTTCAATTATATATCCATTATTAGAAACATAAAATCGAATATATCTTTGACAAACAATTCTAATAACTTGTCCATTTTCAATTTTAGTTTCTTCAACATGAAATTGCTTACCAACATTTTGAGTTAAACAAAAATCAAGAATATTAGTAGCTTCTTGAAGAGTATCCATTACAGGTTTGTTCTTTAGAAAATAGTTTTCAATAGCTTGAGCAACAATAGGCATAGAATAACCTTTAGTTAAATCTAAAGAATACATCATAGGATTAAGAGCACCTTTAGATTCAAGTTTAAGTTTATGTACACCATTTTTAATAACTCTAAACTGACTAAGATAATTATTTACATCTCTGCTAATTAGACAATTATAATAATCTGTATCAAACTTAAGTTTAGTAATATTTTCCCAAGTATCTTTAATACGATTATAAATGTCAATATCTCGTTTATAAAGTTTAATAACAATACCATCAGTATTAGCACTTAATACATGAATATTATTTATTTCTAACTCTTCTACTAACATTAACATCATTAACTGTCCATTAATAGTAGTTTTAAGTACAGCAAGTCTATCATAAAGATTACCAGCTTCAAACCCAAGTTTGCCATAAACAGAATTAATAACAATCTTAAGAACCAAAGCTAAAGTATCTCTATCAATTCCATCTACAATATCTTCATTACTATGCTTAACTTCAACTCGCTTATTTTTAAGCCATTCAATAAGATTACAGAAAGCATTAGTATCAAGATGAGCTGGAGCTACTTTATGAGCAGCAATAATACTAGGATACATACTATTAATATCAGCATGAATATAAACATAATCGTTATCATTAACAAGGATATCGTGTTGACCCCCCGTAGAGGATAGATATAGTTCTCTACCACTACTCCATAATTCAACAGGATTATCTTGACTATGTAAACCTCCAGTAGCAACAGTATAAGTTACATTTCCAATTTTAACTTCTTTACTAAACGCATCTTTATTAACTCTATAAATAGTAGTTTTAAGACATTCATCAAGAAAATCTTGCATAGGTTTAGTTTTAAATTTAATAAAAGGAAAAATAACTTTTTTAAAACTCATAGCAGTTCTTTCAGTTTTCTTACCTTTCCATTGTTCAGGAGCAAGACCACTAAATTTACTATAAAACTTCTCAAAAAGAATATCAGCAGTTTTACTACGACTAGAATTAAGAACGTCTACATCATAAGCTCTACTAATAGCATATCTGGATTTAATTTCTTCAGGATAAAGACGAACAATTTCACAAACTATAAAAACATCATTAAGATTATAATGCATCATAGGTTCAATATATTCATCAAGAATAAATCTATCCCATTTATCAACAAACTTATTAAGTTGTTGAACAGTCATTCCTTTAAGATTAGGAATACTATTATATAATTCAGCTTCTTTTTCATTAATACTAGGAAGTTCGTATTCTAGAAGTTCATACCATTGAAGATTAATAGAAGTTTGCTTAAGACCTTTAGGAACATATTTACGTTCTCCTGTTTTCTTATCTATAACAGAACTTGCCTTGTTAAGAGCAAATATTCTCATTACATCAATACCAGTAAATGGTAGTTTATATTTTCTAAGACTAGTAAGATAAAAATCATTTTTAAATCTATCTTTATCATTTTGACTATTAATTATAGTTTTACTTGTTTCATATAACTTAGTAATAAGTTCTTTCGTACTATTCGTACGCATATAAAAACTAAGTAAAGCAGCAACCATAAGATTATCATAATTAAAACTATTAAATCCATACAAATCAGTACGAATAATATTTCCATTAGAATCTTTATATAATCTAGTCTTATTAATATAATCTATTATAGTAAGTAATTGACTGTCGTTTTTATCTGTAATATAAAAACTATGTTTTTCAACAGTTTTAAGACGAGCTTTAATTTGTTCAACAGATAGTTTTTGAACTAAAGGTATAGCTTTTCCATCATCTCCAACACAATCTTTAAAAACTTTAAGATAGCTGTTAATACTAACAAAAGTTATAGAAAAGAAATTTCTTAGAACTTCAACATCATAACCTATACAATTAATCATTTATATTCCAATACCATAATTATTTCTATTTTTAGTAACCCAAATAACATCATCAACAAAACGTTGTTTAAAAGTATGATAAAGATTTTCATCTTTATATTTAACAAAAGGAGAATAATTAACAAGTACATATTTACCGCCAGTAGCCATAAATCTAGGAAGTGGATTATTACTAATACTTCTCCATGCTTCACCAAATATAAATAGATATTTATAATTAATTTTAGCTAATTCTTTCCATAGAATTTTACGACAATTATTAACAGCAGCATTATATGTATCATAATTATTAGAACAAGAACATTTAATACTATAAGTCATATATACATCTTCGGTGTTATTACGTCCAGAATATTCATCATAAAGATTACCAACATCAATAAATAATTGATTATTATTATATTCTTTATCGCTTTTAGGAAATAAGAAAACAATATCTCCATGAATACTTCCTCTACCACCAATTATATAACTACCTGTATTAAATATACGATTAGGACAATTTATACAATCAATATATTCATCAACTGTTTTATTTGCCATAACATAATAATAATTGATTGCTAGCACGAGAACAAGCAACATATAATCTACGAAGCATTTCATCTCTATTAGTATAAGGATTTCCATACTTATCGTAAATCATATCATTAATATCTACAAAAACATTTTTATAAGTAGAACCTTGTGCTCTATGAGAGGTAATTGCAAAACCATAATCTAAATCTCTACTAAATATAATCTTACCATTACTATTCGTAACATTAGCAGCAAGAAGATATTTACGTTTAAAATCAAAATATTGTTTCCATTTACTTCCACGTTCAGAACTACTAGCTTGTTTAGCATCATTAATAAGCTCAGTCAATTTCTTATAATACATTTGAAATGTATAATTATCAGTATGATTAATAACAAATAAAGGTTGAGTTATTTCACCACCATGAATAGCTTGAAATTTAACTAGAAACCCTTTAAACTCATAAATGTTATCAACAGTATCAATAATATCTTTAATGATATATTCTTCACTATTGTTAATAATAATATCATTAAAATTATTAACTATTGTAACATAACTCATTATTAAGTCATTACTAGTAATCAAACTTTTATCAGCATCTTTAATAATAGAATGTCTAACATAATTATTCCATGTAGCAACACGATTATTAGTATAAGCTATAATACGATACATATCTATATCTTTAGTATAAGCTTCATCATTAAAACAAGTATCAATTATTTCAGAAAATTCAGCTTGACCACAAACATAATATCCTTCAATTTTTTCATTATATTCTTGTTTATTTTTAGATATATAATCAAGAAATCTCCATCCATTCTTATTATCTATATCTTCTCGAAGAAGTTTAAGAAGTTTACTAATAGGATTATTATCTCCTTGTCGTACAACTTCTTTAAGATAATAACTATTACTAGCAATAAGAAAAGCTTGACTAGCTTTCTCATTAACAGGAAAAAGTTGACTAGAATCACCAAGCATTATAACTTTAATCTGAAGCTTCTTACATCTATTACTAATATACTTAACAAGTTTAGCATTTAACATAGAAGCTTCATCAATGATTAAAACTTTAAGTCCGTCAAGCTTATCTTTTCCAACAGGATTAAAGGCAGGATTTTCAGGGTCAAAATTTTCAATATTAACATCAAGTCTAAAACCAAACAATGATTGAATTGTATTAACTTCTTTTCCACCAATAGAATTACTAAGAACTCTACAAGCTTTATGTGTAGGAGCAGCACAACCTATAACACCACCAGACCATTTGCAATTATTAATAACATATTTAATAACAAATGTCTTACCTGTACCTCCAGCACCACAAAGAGCATTAATATATTTCTTCTCATCCCAAGGCTGTGCAAGAAACTCAATAAGTTTATGCACAGCTATTTCTTGGTCTTTAGTAAACTTAATGTTAGTATCTTTTCTATTACTATTAGCAATATTAAGATTACCAATCATTACAATTCGTTGTTTACATCAATAAGATTATTTTTAACTTTATCTTCATATTCTTTCCATTCTTGAAAAGCTAAAATAGTAGATTCACTATCACCACGATTATAACATGTAGTAATATGAAACAATTCCTTAGCAAAAGGCATTTTAACAATTTTACCTTTAGCTATAAGTCCAGCAGCAAAAGGAATATAAAATCTAGTATCAACAGTTTTTCTATTTTCACTATCTCTTATAATTTTAATTCTATGATTATATTCATCTAATCGACGAGCATAAACAACTTTCTTTCCTTTAGTTCTGTAACTTTCACCTGTAATGCTATATAGCTTGCCATTATATTCTACTTTATAAGTACCATCAATATATCTAATAATACCTTCACATTTGGCAACTATAATAACATATTTATTGACTATTCCTTTCTCTTTGGATTTACCTACAACTCCAAATGAGAATTTAAAACTAACCATAGCATACTATTTTCTTTTAATAGCACGCATACGTTTATCAACAGCACGAGTAATACCTTTAAAAGTATTATCCTCTGCAAATTTAGCTTTACGAGCAGCCTTTTTAGCAGCTTTCTTAGCAGCAATCTCTTCATCACGTTCTTTTTGTTGTTGAACAACATCAACATATTCAAGATAATAACCGCAATAATGAGTAAGAAAATCAATCTTACCACTAGTTCCATTACCAATAGAACTATTCTTAGCTACTTTAATAACTTTACTAGCAGGATTGATTCCAATAACAGCGCCAACATTATTAAGTTGACGAACAACAGAAACTTCATCATACTTTTTCATAAGTACTTTACATTTTTAAAGATTAATAAAACAATTATATTTAATAGTTAAAACTATAATAAATTCAATAATAGTTAGATTAGTAGAGCCACTACGCTACGCTCCGTGGCGACCCCCCGTAGAGGATGGAAGCAAGCTAGTCATCAATTTTCGCTTTAATACTATCATTAAGTTCATTAAGTTTATCAATAAAATGTTCAAGAACTTCTTTATTATATTCACTATAATTAATAATAAATTCAATATTACGATGAAATTCTATATCTTTATTTTGAAGTTTATTAATATCTATATTAATTCGTTCAATCTTCTTATATAGATTAAATACTTCATAAATAAGAAATAAAATACATCCAACACAAACTCCAAGAATATATCCAATAGCATCTTCAATCATAGAAATAATTATAAAGTTTACGAATAAGTTCAAATCTAGTATCAGTAATATTATAAATTTTAAATGCCTTAGCAACAAAATCAAAATCACCATATTTAAGTAAAGCATCTATATAATCTTTAATATCACTAAGCCACATAATAGCACTAACAGAATATCTATCGCTATCAATATTAGTAATATATTGACCAATACCTATGGCAATAGTAGTAGCAGTTACATCATTAATAATAAACTTATCAGTAAACCAATTATTTTTTATATACTGTTTATCAGTATATTTATCGTGAAAGGCTTTAGATAGTTTATTACATAAATCAATATAAGAACGAGCAGCAGTTCTATTATTATGATTAACAAATTGAACATCTTTAACTTTAAGAGTTAAATCCATACCACATTCGATAATACGAACTTTAATTTGTTTTTTAGCTTCATTAATATATAGAACAATAGCAAGTTTATCTTTCCAATAACCAGTATTCAAAGTAACTATATCATAAAGTTTAACTTTAAATCCAGTTGTAATAGTACCATCAATATTCTTATAAGCAATATAATTCATAATAAAACTGTATTAAATTTTTAGTTTAACATTTATTAGCTAGTTCTTTTGCCCTGTATTGAACTCAATATTAATCGTGATAGATTAATCAGATTATATATGAAAATTCAACAGAGGGGCAAAAGAATTATATCCATGAACATGTCAGACTATGAATAACTAGCCATTCTGTTCAGCCTCATTATTCTGTTCATTATTCTTACCATCACGTTTAAGACGTTCTTTAAGAATATGTTCAGATACAGAACCAAGTTTACATTCACTAACATTATAACTTACACCTTTAGCATGAGTAACAGTATATACAATAGGATAATCAATATATTTATTATTACCTATTGTACGTTCAACCTTAGTAACTCCAATTCCAGTTACAATACCAACACAAACACCAAGTTTAGTTTGATTATGATATTGATAAGTATATTCCATATATACTACCTGTCCTTTTTCAAACTTAGCTTGTTCTTCAATGTATCTATCTAATAGACCATCAAAAATAAGAGAATCAAAATTATCCATTTTAATAATATATCTAAAGTTAATAATATACATACTAAAAAGCCTAGCAATATCTTCACAGACAAAGCTAGGCACAAATAATATATGAGTTTACACAATCACTATTATTACTAATTTCACAATTAATAATAACTAAAATATTAACACCAAAAATACTTAACCAAAAAGTATTATATGACTAAAACATAACACACTTGGACTATAATAATTATCAATAGCACTATCTTCACAGACCATGCTATTAGCACAATTTTAACCAGATTAAAACGGATAAATATTATAGTTTCGGAGTTCAATTCCTCCATCATCAGCAAGTGAAATAATACTACTATCTTCACAGACCATAGTATCTAAAATGGGATTATTAATTATTTTGTAGCAATTCGTTCTTTTTCTCTACGTTTAAGTTCTTCTATAAGTTCATTTTCAGTAAAATCCTTAAGTTTATTTTCATTATTTGGAGCAGGATTAAGCATTTTATTTATTTCAATTATTTCATCCTCAGAAGTTTTAATAAGATGGTCAGCAATAACATGATTAATAACATTTTGTGTATCAACAAAATTAGTAATCATGTTTTTAAATTCTTGGGGAAGAACAGCAATAACGTTTTTAAGTTCATCTTTAGATTTAATTACACTATCCCAACGTCTTACTAGCCAATCTATTTGAAAATTATCAAGAGCATATTCAATAATAGTTTGTTCACTATTACTAAAATCCTCAAGATGGCGTTTTTCTCTATAAACAAAACTAAATAAATTAATAGCTAGAGCATATTCTTTACTAGATAAACCTTTACCTTTAATAGCTTCACTAAAATCAGCTAATTCTTTACAATATTCACAACTCTTTGATAAATCAGCTTCGTTACGTAATTCAGACATAATACAACTTGCAAAAATTTCATTATAATTCATAATACAAACATTTAATTAATCGTAATAACCAAAAATATCATTTTCAGGATCAACAGCAGGAGTATCATCAACTGTTGGTTCCCAAGCAATGTCATCATAATCTTGACTTAGACATTCTGCATGAATTTCAACACCTTCAACATTATTATTGAAACTTGTATCATCTTCAACAAAATAAATATCAATTCTTTCCATAATAATATATTTAAAATAAACTCCGAGTAGAGGATGATTATCATCAATGTATTTAACTCTAAACAAACAAATATAAAACCCTGTAACAAAATGGATAAAAATGAATAGCAAATGAAGACTAGCTTTAACTAATTCAACAACACTATCATCCTCCACGGGGAGTCTATACTACAAACTTAGTTAATCAGGAGATTTAGCTTTATTAAGTTCAGCTTCTGTATCAATCATACTATTAATAACCTTTTGATTATCAGTAGCTACATCAGCATGAGCTTTAACAAGAGCATCAATAAATAAATCTTCTGTATATCTATATTCTCTACGAAGACCACCATCAGCAGTAACTCTAAACTTATTCCATAGAAAATCAACATAAGCACCTTTAGAGTTATTAATCCTACCATCGTCTTCTAAAGTATGAAGAATATTAAGAGAAGTATGACGTCTAAAAGCAGCATTAAACTTAACAATACAAACTACATCAAGAATATGCTGAGGAACATTAATTCCAACAGGAACACCACGCTTATCAGTCTTAGCATCTTTAAAATCATTATCTTCTTGACTGACAGTAACAGTTTGTTCACCATCTTTTCTAACTTTAACTTTCTTCTTTTTCTTAGGCTTATCAGACTTAGATTGAACAGTTTCAATACTAACAACAGCATTTTCTTGTTTATCCTCTTCTGGAACAACAAGTCTACCTTCTTGTTTAGCTTCTTCTAAACTTTCAGCCATAGTTTTCTTTCTAGGCTTAGATTGAACATTACTAGTAACATTATCAAAATTTACCATAACACTTATAAGTTTAAGATTAATATTATTATCAGTAGCAATATTACTCTACTGAACAACACGACAAATATAATAATTAAATATAATATTCCAAATATATTATAATTTATTTATACTATAATTCTAACTAATAATCAATAGCTATATTAAAATAACTAAAATAGTTATAGCAATAGGAATTAACTTACTATGAGTATAATAAATATCAATAGTATCAAGAGTATCATTAGTATAAAAAGAATCAGTAATATCAAGAATATTAAGAATATCATTAGTAATACCACCAGTAATATTAACATGACTAGTATTAATAGTCATTATAATACTGATAATATTAATAGTGCTATTATTAACTAGAACTAATGCTATTGGTCATTATGGCTAGAAGTCTTATTAGACTTGATAATACTGTTAGAGCTAGTCTTAATAACGATTGTATGACTAATCGTTATGACGAACGTTAATGAGATGATAATGATGATGCTATGACTGAAACTGATAGTGATATAACTAGAAGTTATGGAGATTATAATGAAAAGTTATAGAGAGTATAACTAGAGGTTATAATGATGGAACTAGAGATTATGATAGTATAACGAGAAGTTATAGGAGAGAAAGAGAAGGAGTTGGAACAATAGGTTTAGATTGATTAGGAAGAGGATGAAGAGAAGGATGAAGAGGAGGAAGAGGAATACCAGCAGGACTAGTCTCTTCAGCATAACCATCTCCACACTTATCTCCACATTCACCACTACCACAATCACTCTCATCTCCACATTCAACCTCAATTTAACCTATTTGAACCACATCCAACTTCACCATTTCATTCTCCACAAACTTTACAATGTCCACTTTCATCTCCATATCCTCTTTCTCCACATTCAATACCTCTCGTCACTTCTAACTTCACCTCTATAACTTTTTGTTATGAGAGTAAATCTCCATGACCAATATCAGTATCAGCACCATTCGCATTAGTAATACCAGCATCATCTTGTAGAACAAGATGAGCTGTTGTAAGTTCACTAATGTAACTAGTCTTATCATCATTAGTAGCAATATTGCCAGCAATATCTTTCGCTGATTCTAGGGTATAATATATATATATAATATACTTTCGTATATAATATATATTATAAGAAAAAAATTTACATGGCATTATCTACTTAATCAGCTTTAGTTTCATCATTACATTCACCATCGTTATAATCTCGACCAATTATACCACGTTCATAATCATCAATCCTATTATTAATAATATTAGCGATACTTTTTAATTTACCGGCAATACCAAGTCTATAATTATCAATAACCCTATATACTTGTTCAATATCATCAGCGTTACCATTAGTGGTTATATTAGTAATAGCAATAGGAATATCAGCATTAGTAGGATGAAGATTAGTGAGTTCAATAGAAGTTATAGAATTATCATTCTCAACTTCAATAGTAGTAATAATACGATGTACCTTCATGATGTTTAATATTAGGATAAGACTTATCAGAACTTGCAGCTAGTTCATGACTGATAAGACTTATCAGATTGTTAAGTTCGTTTGCTGCAATCTATTTAATGTTGATAATGAGCATTTCCATGTTGAACACTAGCGACAGCATCAACAAAACTATTGTTGATAACACAAACGCTACCAACCCGAAGGTTAGTAGCGTCATGTTCATTAGAACGGTACGTCGTCATCGTTCATTGCAGTAGCAACAAAACTAGCTGCTTTAGCTTTAGCCTCACGCTTTGCAGCAATGGCAGCACGAGCGTCCTCCATAATCTGCTTGATAAGTACATTATATGCACCAACAAGAACAGGGTCAGTAGGCTGTTCGATACCTACAATATGATATACATATCTATCATAATCCACAACATTGTAAAGATTGTCTTTACGAGTAAACGGATTACGGTCTTGTACACCAGCAGGTACAAACTGGCAAAGAACTTTGACAGCAACACCAGTCAGATACATACTAGCAAAACCAGCTTCAGCAGCTTCGCCAACATAGTTGACAAATCTACCGTAGAACTTGTCTTTGCGCATTACAAGCAGTATCTGATTGAATGGCATCTGAATAGCACCAAGCATACCCATTCGATGTGTACCATCAGGCATACTTTGAGCACCTTTGACAGGACTAGCAATAGTAACAAACGCATTGAGATAAGAATTGCCATTACGACCTGTACGTTCTTGACAATCAATATTAGTAATGACAGTAGTCATTACATAACTATGACCATCAGTACAGATGCGTTTAACAACATCATCAATGGTTTCCACTTGCGCAGAATTTTGGTTATCTGTATCAACAGTAGGTTGAACAGGTTGGTTAGCACTAGTAGTTGGATTAACTACGTTAACATTCTCGGGAGCAGCAGCACCACCTTGTGCAGCTTGTGCAAAATCTTTAACGTCTGGCACGACTATTAAGTATTTAATTACGCTAATCAGTAGCATTACTGACAGTTGTTTCGTTTCAACTGCAAAGTATTTAATGTTGATAATGAGCAACATCATCTAGTAGAGATTAATCTCTACTAAGATAACTAACAACAGCCGATAGTATTCCAAATACAACAGCAGTAATTTGTTCATCACTAGTTGGCTCTACCTTCAATGCTAGTATGATAGCTGGCATCATCAGTATGATTGCAACTAACAACAATGGTTTATTTGTTTTCATAATGATTAGTGTTAATAGTTAGTAATGTAATGAGATGAATAATCTCAATATATTTAATGTTGATAATGAGCAGGATTATCATTAACTCTATCAACTTTAGGCTGGGGGTAGTCAATCAAGTTTAACATGACCGGGGGTTATACTCACTAGCCCCATTAAAACACTAATAAACTTAATTACCATTATTACTTTTACTATCACTCTCATCATCTTATTCATTCTCATTCTCATCATCTTTTATCATCATTTAATTACCATTATCTTTACTATATTATTCATTATTATCTTCGTTATTACTTTCTCCTAGAACTTGACGGGGGTGTCCAAGATGAGTTTAATGACCCACCCCTTATACTCACTAGCCTCATCAAAACATTAACATACACTATTTTCACTCTAATTATTACCATTACTATCATTTTCACTATCACTCTCATTATAACTTTTCATTTCATTTTCATTATCGTTACCTTTATTACCTTCATCTTCATTATTTCCATTATCTTCGCCCTCATCTTTATAATTATCATCATTTTTATCATCGCATTTAACTCAGTCTTCACTAATATCTATAACTTCAGTTGCATACAAATCTTTATTCGCAATTACAATACCTTTATCAGTATCATTTTTAAATAAAACAAATTTATCAACTATAAGTCTATCTTTATCATCAAAAGTTTTTATTAATTTAGCTTCACTAATAATATTAATAAGTTTGTTAACATCACCTCTAAATATGTAAATAGGATTAACAACATAAATATTTTGTAAATTAGTTCTTTTAATAATATTTTCATCTTCAAGATAAGCAATGGCATTATAATAATCTCTACGATTAGGTTTAACTAAACCATAACCTTTAATTAAATCATGAGAAATATAAATAACATTACTATTAAATTTAATATTTTCAGCAATATAACCAATAAAAGAAATAATAACAGCATATCTGTTTTTTCTTATTATATCCCAAACTCTCATACCAATAGTAACAAAATTACGTTTAATATCAACTTCTTTACTAAGATGATAACCATTATCAAATTCAGCAACTATACCAGTTCTGGTACTTTTATTATAACTAAAAGGATTAGCAACAACAAGTCTTTGTTTTTCAAATTCTTCTAAACAATCAGCATTATAACAAACATCATTAACAAGTTTATTATAAACTTTACTAGGTTTAAAATCTTCTTTAAAAGTCATAACAATAATAGTATTAAGTTCAACATAAAAATATATTACTCTAGGAAATTAGCGAAATGTGTTCCACCCATGGAACAAATATAGCAAATAAATAGCGAAATGTGTTCCATGAATGGAACAAGTTATATATTGTAACTTATTGATAATCAAATAATTATAAGTTAGCAATAGTATCTATATAGATATATTATATATAATATTTAATATAATCAGCATTAATAGATTCGCTGTGACCCGCTCCGAGCTTCGCTCTCCGCTCAACTCCCCGTGGAGGATGGATACAATCAGTATCAATCACATCAAGTTAATCATTATCATTATCTCTATTAATATTATCAATACTAATATGGTTAAGTTTAACTCATCTCCATCCTCCACGGGGAGTATGACTTGCATATTTATAATCATATAATCCTCTACGATTGAAATGTTAAAAATAGTTTTTCTCTTGGTAGATTCATTCAAACTCTTACATTCGCTAAAAACAATTAAGTTATGGGTAAAGATAAAAGTGAAACTAAACCTAAATACACTAGAGAATTTCATAGTGGAGATAGGAATAAAAAAGAAATTAAGATTCAAAGTAAACTTAAACTTGGAAGTACAGGTCTTGATTGTATTATTAAAACTAGATAAATTAGTATTATGATTAAAGTTGAAAGTAAATTTAAAGATTTTGGTATTAATATACCTACTGAATTAAGTGAAATAACAAGTGAAGCACTTGAAGCTGTTCTTAGTAATGTAGTAGTTGCTAAACATTATTGTATTGTAGCTCTTTGCCAAAATGAAAGTTTATTTGGTGTTATTAATAATAAAGTATCTACTGTTGAGGTTATGCCAATTATTGCTAAGATTAGTGATGAAGATTCTAAACTTATTGGTATGAACAAAATGGATAAGATTATAATTGACCGTTCTACTCTTGAACGTGGCTATCATCTTTATCTTAAACATAATGTTCTTAGTCCTCAATTTATTAATAAGTTTATTACTAATGATACTGAATTAACTCGTTCTATTACTATTGGTACTTTTGGACAAAAACAAGGATATAATAAAGGACAAAAAGTTTGGTTCTTAGAATTTAAAGTTATTGCTATTAATGATTTAAAAGCTGCTATTAATTCTGAATCTGGTAATTCTAATCCTTTTATTTATTCTACTAAAGATTAATTAGCTGCCATATTAAATTCTAAATATCGAACTCCTTTTAGAACTACTCATTGTATAACTTAAATTATAGGTACTTGTGTTCTTGTTTATAGTAGTAAACTAAAAGGAGTTCTTAAACTTTCAACTATGGATTTTAAAACTAATTCTAATTTTAATATAGCTAATACTAGTGCACATGAAGAATTTGATGATAATTATATTCTTATCTATAAAGATATGAATAATATTCTAGATGATATTGGTTTACAAGGAGATGAAAGAATACTTTGTAAATCTATTATTGAGAATCTTGAAAAAGAAGCTAGTATTAATATACGAAAAGATAAATGTGTTGCTATTCCTCATATTGGTACTATTCAAAAGAATTGGTATCGTTCCAAACTTATTAGTCATTATAAAGATTTTAAAGAAGCTAGAAAAACTATGACTAGAGAAGAGTATAAAGAATATACTGCGAAAGTTATGGAAGAAGAAAAGCAAAAACATTATGAAGAAGAAGAAAAGATTACTAATGAACGTAAGTTTAAAAAGAAACTTCTTCCTAAATGGATTAAACTAAGTAAAAAACACGGTATTGCTTATGCTAATCTTTGGGTATATGCTATGAGTAAACTTGAAATTATTGAATTTGATGAAGAAGTAGAAGAAATATATGAACGGTTTGGAATTGGATTGGATGCTGACCATAGATGAAACTGGTATGCCAAAAGCTCCTACACTTAAACAACTTCTTGATAGAGATGTTAGTCTTCTTTATACTAGAGATAAATCTCCTAATAAAGAGATGTATGTTAAAGAAGTTGGAGTTATTTATTATCTTGGTGACCCTAAAGGTCCGTGTCTACAAGAAGGTCTTAGTGAAAAAGAAGCTCTTAAGAAAGCTATTGAAAACTTTGATTTACCTAAAAATTATCAACCTGATATTCTTGTTTGGAAACTTATTAAAAGATATTATAATCAAAAAGCTGGTGCAGGTATGGAAGCTGTACTTAATATTAAGCGTGGTATTCATAATGTTGCTCTAGCTGCTAGTAAGTTAAATGAATTGTTGAATGACAAGTTATCTGATGGTGCTAGTCTAGAAGATGTTCCAGTTGTTATTAGTTATATGAAACAAATTAATGATTTAGCTAATCAGTTTCCAAACACGATTAAAGCTCTTAATATTGCTGAGGAAAATCTTCTATATGAACAAGAGAATGTTGCTGGTAGAGGTGGTGTTGAAATTACTAGTAGTATGATTGAAGAATAAGCTGATGTTGAATCTATTCCATCCTCTACGGGGAGTCTAGCGTAGGCACGTAGTGCCGAAGCGGGTCCAAACTAGTGTTGAACTTAATAATATTAATATGAAACTTAAAGATAAAAGATATAATGATATTAGACTTATTTTTCATGAAGAAGAACATAAGTATAACGATAGTCTTGGTAATGATTATATTTCTACTACTACTATTCTTCATAATTATGCTCCTAAATTTGATAAGAACTATTGGTTGAGAAAGAAGTCTAAAGAACTAGGAATAAGTGAGAAGAAACTAGAGGAACAATGGTCAACTATTACTAAAGAAGCTTGTGAACGTGGAACTAATACTCATAATGGTCTTGAAGATGGTGTTAAAGGAGCATCTATGTTTCAACAAGCTATTAATTATCTTGATAAACGTGAAGATGGTGTAATGGTTACTATTGCTGATATTCCAAATTTTGGTGCTAATTATAAACTTCTTAATCTTAAAGATTTTATTGAACTTACTAATAATCGTTATCCTATTATTTATGATGCATTTAAAATGTACACTGAAAGAGGATATAAGATTTATAGTGAGATTGGTATGTTTCTTATAGATTGGTTAATTAGTGGAACTATTGATATTCTTCTAGTTAATGAAGATACTAATTGTGCTGTTGTAGGCGATTGGAAAACAAATCGTGGTGGATTAAAATTTAGTAGTGGTTATTATAAGAAAGATAAAACAGTTAGACCTGCACAACAAACTAATGTTTGGGTTGATAAAGATGAACGACTTTTAGCTCCTCTTAATCATCTCCCTAATTGTAATGGTGCTATATATAATCTTCAACTTAGTATGTATGCTTTTGCTGTTGAATATATACTTGGTTTAACTATTAAAGGTATTTGGTTATGTCATATTGATAGTGATTTTGAACTTAATGAATATGGTATGCCAAAAAGATTTTCTGATGGTCTTTATCATATTAAAGAAAATCCTGTTGAAACTACTAAGTTCTTTACAATGAATTATTTACGTGATGATATTAGTAAAGTTCTTAAAGATAGAGAATTACAGATTAAAGCTACTGGTGTTCAAACTCAATTTAAACTTGCTATATGAAACTAAATAGAGATAATTTAGTTGGAGTAATTATTGGATTTATAGTTTTAGTTATATTTGCTATTTGTTTATCTAGTGGATGTGCTAAACGTATTACTCCTGTTCCTGAAATTAGATATGTGCCTGTTACTGATTCTACTGCTGTTAATGAATTAGTTCTTACTAAAGAGTTACTTCGTAGAACTCAAGATTCTCTTAATTCTTATAAGTCTGATACTACTATTAGTGCTGATTATTTTATTGCTAAATATAAGCTTGAACGTATCAGATATTATAATGATATTGCTAGTAAAGGAAATAATATTAAATTTCTTAGAGGTTGGATTAATAGAGTTCTTAATGAATAATAAGCTATGTATATAATTAAACATGAAGGTAATATTAGATTAGTTGCTAACTGTCGTAAAAATAATAGAGAAATTAGTTTTATAAATTATAAAGTACAAATTAAAGTTCTATTATTTTGGGCTACTATTAAAAGTTTTAATGAAGACGATTATGCCGATGCTTGTGATTGTTTTCGTTATTGTACTAATCCTTATAAATATTAAATTATGGCTAACTTTGGAGATGTTTTTAAAAAACTTTCTATTAAAGAAGGTGGATATGTAAATGATAAAGATGATGCTGGTGGAGAAACTTATAGAGGTATAAGTCGTAAGTATAATCCTACTTGGCAAGGTTGGAATATGATTGACCAATATAAGAAACATTATACTGTTGGTAGTAAAGAATTTAAGTCTAAACTTGATAATGATATTCAACTTCAAAAACTTGTTTGGTCTAAATATAAAATTGGTTATTGGGATGTATTTGAACTTGATGATTTTAATAGTCAAAGAGTTGCAGAACAATTATTCGATACAAATGTAAATTGTGGTCAAACTGCTACTATTAAGATGGCTCAAAGAGTTTTAGGTCTTAAAGAAACAGGTAGATGGACGCTTGATTTACTTAACAAACTTATTGAAATAAAAGATTAACTTAATACTGTATAGAATCATGAAGAAGATATTAATAGCAATATTAGTAATAGCGATTATTAATTTATGTGCAACTTTATATTTATCAATAAGTCGTTTTAGTGTAGAAGCCAATTCATATAACAGAAGTGACACTGCTATTAATCGTACTCGGATTGATTCTATACAGTTAGTTATAATTGAAAGAGAAAGTGTAGTTTATAAACTTAAAGAACATGAAAAAGATATTGATGATAAAGTTATTAGTCTTAGTGATAGTGCTTCTTGGGAGTTATTCAAGAAGTTGGTGTCAGAGTAAGATTAATAATATAGTGCATCCTCCATGGGGAGTCAACACTACTGACACAGTTGTTTCTGTTCCTATTAGTATGATTAAGATTGCTAATACTAAGATTATCAAAGCTAAACTTTATAAAGATATTATTAACGAACAAGATAGTATAATTAATCTTCATAAGATTAAATATAATGCTCTTTATAAAGAAGTTGAAACTTTACAAAATAATCTTGATAATAGTAATAAAGTAAATGATAATTTAAATAAGTCTATTGAACGTATTAAACGTAAGAATAGATATTTGGTAAGCGGTGGTGCTGTTTGCGCTATCGCTTTTGTTGTTTGTTTACTAGTTAAATAAAATATTATGGCTGATGGTAAATATCCTTTTCTAGAATACATTGAAGAACCTGATAAAGAGAAAAAGTATAAGAAAGCTAGTGATTGTGGATGGTATGACCCTCATAATAACTTTTTAATTGGAGATAGTGGTGGCTTTCTTTTAAATATTAGACCTGGCAAATTTGTTAATACTGAACTTTTTAATGAAGCTGCTAGAACATATCAAGCCACAGGTAAATATACTCAATTTAAAGTTGATAGTATTCCTCATAGACAATTTAGACGTAGAGAATGTGATAGAAGACGTAATGGATTTAGTGCTCCTTGTTGGCAAAATCCAGATGGAAGTATTGAAGATATTTGGATAACAGGTGGTCATTATAATTTTCTTAATTATACTCGTATGGAACGTACAGATGAATCATCTGTTATTATCACTAATCATGGAGCTACTGCTAAAAAGATTTATAGTTTTCCTAGTTTTATTGATGCTCAGTTTTGGACTTTTCAAATTATAGAATTTTGTAGGCGTAATGGTTTACATCTTATTATTGATAAAACTCGACGTGGAGGTTTTTCTTATATTATGGCTGCTGATAGTTCTAATGAAGTTAACTTATCTAAACATAAAGTTGTTATTCATGTTGCAGCTGATAATAAATATTTAATTAAACAAGGAGGTTTAAGTGATTTTGCTGTTAATAACTTAAAGTTCTTTGAAGAAAAGACTCCATTTAAAAGAGGTATATATAGTCCTACTACTGATAGTTTTAAACTTGGTTATCGTATGAAAAATGGAGTTGAAGCTGATGATAGTTGGTCTAGTTCTCTTTTAAGCGTTAGTGCTAATAATAATCCAGACTGTGCTATTGGTAAAGATGCTGTTACAATTAAAGTTGAAGAGCTATCTACAATGCAGAATTTTGATGAGTTTATGAATGTAACTGAACCTACAATGACTGTTGGTACTCGTACTACTGGTACTCTTATGGCTTGGGGAACTGCTACTGCTGCTAATATGCAAATATTTGAACAAAACTTTTATAATCCTAGAGCATTTGGATTTATGGCTTTTGAAAATGTTTTTGATAATGATGCTCGTAATGAAGTTTGTGGATTTTTTAAATCTTATGCTTGGGGTCTTGAAGGAGAGATAGATGGAGTTAAAGGATTTGATGAAGATGGAAATAGTAATCTACGAATAGGGCTTCAGCTTGCAGCACGAGAAAGAACTGAAAAGAAAAAGACTGCTAAGACTTTTGCAGAATATCTTAATTATCTTGGTCAACGTGCTTTATTCCCTGCTGAATCTTTTAGTAGTGCTAGTGAAAATATATTTAGTAGTGAAGCTCTTAATAAGTTTGAAGATAAACTTCGAGTTGATAATAGTTATAAGTTTTACACTGATGGTGAACTATTTGAAGATGGAACTAAAAAGATTTATTTTAAATCTAATGCTCGTATAAGAATTGAAAATCCTGATATGAAAACTTATGATTATATTCAAGGAGTTCCTAGACGTGGTAATGAAGACCCTCATGGTTGTATAAGAGTTTGGTTCGCTCCTGAATATGAAGAAACATATATTAATGATAGACTTGTAAGAAGTATTCTTCCAGGTACTTATGTTGCAGTTTATGACCCTGTCGGTATTGATAAAGATAAAAAAGAAATTACTGATAGACATTCTCATAATAGTATATTTGTTATTGAAATGCCTAGAGAACGTAATGGATTTAAACCTAAGTTATGTGCTGCATATTATGGACGTACTGAAAGACTAGAAGAAGCTGATGAAAAGTTTTATCGACTATGTAAATGGTATAATTGTATTGGTACTGGACTTGTAGAAATAAACCGTGGTGAAACTGTTTCTAATTTTCGTAAATGGAAAGCTACTAAATATCTAGGTTATGAACCTTTATATGTTTGGGATTCTGCTGTTAAAGAAAAAGTTAGTACTAGTTATGGTTATAATATTGGTAGTGGTCCTAAGAAACTAGATGGTCTTCGACTTCTTAAAGAGTTCTTATATGAAGTTATTGGTAAAAATGAATTTGGAGAAGATATTTATGTTTTTGAAAGATTTCTTGATTATCAAACAATTCTTGAACTTAAAAAGTTTAATGCCGAAGGTAACTTTGACCGTATATCTAGTCTTATACTTTTGGGTATATATTGGAAATCTATTGATATTAAAGGTAAACGAGAACTTGCTAGTCGTAAGAAAGTTACAGAAGATAATGATAAAACAGATATTTTTAATAGACAATGGTTTTAAGATTAAATAGATAAAGATATGTATAATTTTGGTAGACTTGATTTTCCTAATCAGCATGTTAGTTATGCTGAAAAACAAGAAGTTGATTGGTATGCTAAATGCTGTGATTATGTTATAGAAGCTGGTATTGCTTGTAAAGCTGATTTTAATGTAGAAGAAAAGTTTAATATACTTCTTGGTAATATTCCTAGAGAATATTATAGAAAAATTCTTAATCCTTATAATGAGAAAGATGAAAATCTTACTCGTTTTCCAGCTACTATGCGTAATTATGATATGATGAAAGGTATTATTAGAAGATATATTGGTGAATATATTAAGAATCCACATGATTTTATTGTTGGAGCTAATAATCCAGAAGTTGTATTTGCTAGAGATGCTGAACTTGGTAAACAAATTATGATGCTTGCAGAACAAGCTGTTGCTAAGAAGATACAAGAAAGTTATATGCAGTTTGTTAATGAAGGTAATAATCCTGAACAATTTAATCCTGAACAAGCTGTTGATATTGAAGCTTTTATTAAAGAATTTAATGAAAATTTTATTGATGACATTAGTGCACAAGGACAAGATTTAATTAATGTTATTGATGACCTTACTGATGCTTTTACTATATATGCTAGAGCTTATTTTGAATTTGTTGCTTTTGGAGCTTGTTATACATATAGAGATGTTGTAGGTAATCAATTAATTAAACGTGTTGTTAGTGTTAGAGATGCTTTTCCTGTTCCTAACGATAATATGTTTGCAGAAGATTATGATATGTTTGCTGAACGTCGTATGTTGACTAAACAACAAATTATAGATGAATTTTATGAATATCTTTCTGAAAAAGAACGTGAAGCTCTTGATACATATTATCAATATAGTGCTACTACTTCTAGTGATAAAGCACTTTTAAATTGGGATAAATATATGTATTATTTTGGTGATATATGTAGTAAATTTAATAAAGATGATTTGCAACATATTAAGAACACTAATATAATGGCTCGTGATGCTAATAATGGTTTATTTGAAGTTTGGCATACTGTTTGGAGAGGTGAAATAAAAGAAGGTATTCTTACATATAGTAATGGAGCATTTGTTACAACAAGAATTGTTGATGAAACTTATCAGCTTAACCCTGCTGGTGGTGATATTAGTATTGAATGGGTGTGGCGTCCACAAGTTTATGAGAGCGTTAGAATTGGCTCTCGTGCTACAAGTATATATCCTTATAAGGCTCGTCCTATTGCTTACAATAGGAATGGTAAACTTCCTTATAATGGTATTGCAGAACTTTTGCCGGGTTTTGGAAGATTTAGTATTGTAGATACAGTTCTTCCTTATCAAGTATTTCGTAATATAGTTGCTTATCATAGAGAAATGGCAATTGCTAAAAACAAGATGAATGTACTTATGATTGCTAAATCTCTTCTTGGTAAGAAACCTGCTGATACCATATATCGTATGGCAGCTGATGGAGTTCTTTACATTGATGATGAAGATGATTCTAGTATTGTTAAAGCACAAAATGTTCGATATCTTGAAAGTCGTATGAATAATTATATTACTGAACTTGGACAACTTATTCAAGAGATTGAACAGACTGCTAAGATGGAATGCGATATGACTCCTCAACGTTATGGAGAGATTGCTAATAGTGCTGGTAAAGGAGTAACAGATGAAGCTGTTATTCGTGGAAGTATGGGTTCTGTTATTATCGAATTTATATTTGATAAAATGAGAGAACGAGATTATCAAGCTGAAATGGATTATACTAAACTTGCTTGGATTGATGGTCTTAATACTTCTTATAAAACTAAAGATGGTGATATTAGATATTTAAATCTTGATATTAATAATCATATTTTTGCTAATTATATTGTTACTTGTAAAACTTCTGTTAAAGAACGTGAGAAACTTGAACAATATAAACAATTTGCATTTAGTGCTGCTCAAAACGGTAATATGGATATGGCTAATGCTGCTATACGTGGAGATAATGTTGCTCAAATTAGTAAACTTATTGATAAATATCAAAATATTCAAAGAGAGCATGAGCTCGATATTGAACGTGTTTCTCAACAAACAGAACAACTTCGTCAACAATTTGAACTTGCTAAAATTGATAGAAAAGCTGAACAAGATAGAGAAACTATTAGAATTGAAAAGTATCTTGATGGACAAATAGAAGCTATGAAAGCTAATGCTAATATCATGAGTTTTGATAACGGTCTTAGTAAATCTGAAAAGAATCAAGCCGAAGAACGTATGGAAAATGCTAGACTTAATATTGAACGTACTAAACTTGGATTAGATGCTCAAAAGACTGCTGTTGAAGCTAGTCTTAAAGAAAAAGAATTAGCTGTAAAAGTCAAAGAAAGTAATGATAAAGTAAAGATTGCAAAGACGAATAAAAATCATTATGATGTTAAAAGTAAATAGTTGACTGTAATTCTAAATTTTGTTCATAATAGGGCTGGACTTGCTTGTGAAAGTAGGTTCAGCCCATTTTCATTTTTATTTACATCACATGAGCCATTTTAAGCTCATTTTAAGCACTTTATTCATTTCGTGATAGATTAATCATTATGATAAAATTTGATTCATACACGGCTTCTCTGAAAGCGACAGGATAGGTTATCAGTAATAAATATCCTAGTTAGCAATAGTATGTTAGTCGGTAAATCGGCTTAAAGGTGAACATATTTTAACGATACAAGTAAAACTCGTATTATTATTATAGTTTATATTTGTGATATAGTAATTAATTAAAAACAAAGAATTATGCCTATTTTTGATAGTTTTGGTTTTAATGGTGAAACATCTAATGGTGATGGAAAACCTACTGACGACATTACAGACCTTGATACAGGTAAAACAGGGCAGTTAGATGCTGATGGTAATCCTATTGATGATATTACTGGTGGTAATAATGGAAATGGGAATAGTAAGACTAATGCTAATAAAGATGACCAATCTTCATCCTCCACGGGGGGTAAGCCTAATGATAAAGCGAATGACGCTGATGCTGAACATGGTTTAGAAGAAGGTACTATTATCGAAGATGGAGATAATAAATATACTGTTGATAAAGACGGTAATCTTATTGACGATAAAGGTAATATCTTTAAAGCTAAAAATGAAATTGCTGCTTATCTTAAAGAATTTGAAGTAGAAGATACTAAAAAAGAAAATACTATTGATGTTAAATCAATTCAAGAACTTGTAGGTGTTTCTGTTACTTCAGAAGATGGTAAAGCTGTTACTTTTGAAAATACTCCTCAAGGAGTTGCAAGTTATATTCAATCCGTTATTGATTTAAAACGTGATGAATTTGCTCAAGCTGGTGTTAATAAATTATTTGAAGATTATCCTATCGTTGGTGATTTTCTTAATTATTATGTTGCAAATGGTAATTCATTTGAAGGCTTTGGTGAACTTCGAGATAGAAGCGGCATTGAAGTAGATGAAAATAATGTAAGTCAACAAGAAGCTATTGTTCGTGAGGCGTTTAAGGAATTTAATCGTCGTGGTAATGTTGATAAGTATATTCAATATCTTAAAGATAGTAATGAACTTTTCAATGTTGCTAAAGAAGAACTTGAAGCTCTTCAGAAAGCTGATAACGAAATGCGTGAAGCTAATGCTAAAGAAGCTATGCGAGTTAAAGCAGAAGAAGAGAAACAACTTGTGGAATTTTGGAATGGAGTTAAAGAATGTATTGATAAACGACAAATTGCTGGTTATCGTATTCCTGAAACTGTTATTATTGAACGTAATGGAAAACAAATTTCTACTACTCCAGAAGATTTCTTCAATTATGTTTATCAAGTTGACGATAAAGGACTTTCTCGTTATGAAAATGATTTAATGAAGTTATCTCCTGCTGAAAGACGCGATGAAGAACTGCTTAAGGCTTGGCTTAAATATACAGGTAAAGGTTATGATAGTTTGATAGAAATGGCTGTTTCTGATAAAGAAGCTAAAAAGTTGAAACTTACTGCTAGTCAACGTAAAACTACAAAAGGAGCTATTAAAATAACTAAACCTGACAGTAAAAAAGATGCTCTGAAAGATGAGCGTTTTGGTTATTAACATAATAGTAAATTTGTAGATGAAAACATTACGTGTTATTGGACAAACTCGTTATGAAGATAGAGGTTATTCTAATGAAGAATCAATTGCTTATCTTCAGCTTCAAAAGCCAGAAGAAATTAATAGTTTTCTGACTTATAATTATGGTATGGATGATGACCGTTTTCCTTTAAGTTTTATTACTGAAGGTCAAGGTAGCCGTGGTATTAAAGATGTTGCTACTGTACAATGGACTTGGAAAACTATGGGTCGTATGAAGTTTACAGACTTTGTAACTTACTTTAATACTAATGTTACTAAACCCGGTCAAAATGGTAGTGAATTTGAAGTTCATTTCTCTACTCATTGGTTTATTGAACAACATGGTCTTACTGCTCCCGATGGTGTTACTCAAGTTCGTATTCAGAAAGACTTAGGTGAATCTGCTTATGGTTATGCTTATCTTTTGAAACTTACTTCTCCCAATCCTGATGCTTATGTTGACCCTCAATGGTTGGCTAAAGGTATGTATTGGGCAATGAGTGCTCCTACTGTTTCTGAATCTTATTCTAAAGGTAATAGAAGCAATACTATGGGCCCTGCTGGAATGACTTCTCAACTTGAGTTTTATCGTTATTCTAAAGAAATAGCTGGTAATCTTGCTAATGTTGTTACTCAATATCAATTCCAAAATGATAATGGTGGTACTTCTAATCTTTGGATTAACGAAGAGATGCGACAGTTCAACTTGCACATGAGAGTAATGAACGAAGAACGTTTGTGGAAGTCTGAATATAACCGTTTACCTGATGGTACTATTCCTTTGAAAGACCATGATAATGGTAAACCTATTCCTCGTACTGCTGGTATGTTAGAAATTTGTCGTGAATCTAACTACGATACTTATGGTGAAGTTCTGACTGTTAACAAACTTGAACGTACAATCGGTGATGTTCTTGACCGTGATACTCAAGATGGCGATAAGAATGTAGCTCTTATGGGTGGCAAAGGATTTATTCGTGACTTTGAAATGGCTATCAGAACTGATGCTAAAGAAAACGGATTTATTACTCCTCTTGGTGAAAAGATGATTCAAGATAATGGTGATGGTCTTTCTTATGGACGTTACTTTAATAAGTATAAAACTCCAGATGGATATACTATTACTGTTATTCATAATGCTTATTTCGATAAGGGTACTGATGCTGAAGCTGCTAAGCAAAATGGTATGATTCATCCTACTACTGGCTTGCCTATTACTTCTCATCAAGCTGCTTTGATTGATATGAGTAATTATAAAGGTAATCAGAATGTTCGTATAGTACGTCAAAAAGGACAGGCTTATAAAGCTAAAGTTATTGAAGGTATGACTGATATTCCTGCTTGCTGGGGATTGCCTAATACTAATCATGCAGCTACTGAAATTGATATGGCTCGTTATGAAGTTAAAGGCTCTATTGGTTTGCAGGTAGATAACACTACTAAGATGTTCTTATTGAAATGTGTATTATAATCATTTAAAAGAAGCTATTTAAGATATGGATTTTAACAAAGTAAATGAAGCTAATAAAGCAGGAGAAAATACTCCTGCTGCTTCTAATGTAAATACAGATAAACAGGTTATACCCCCCGTAGAGGATGGAGTAGATAAACAGCCTGCTAATACAGTAGGATTTAGAGATGAAAGTCTTGATGAACCTTATACTGAAAAACGAACTATTACTATTAATTTAGTTACTAATTATTCATTATATCGTAGAGTTAATGATAAAACATTACCTAAACGAATGGATAAGATTGGTAGTTGTGTTCGTAGTTCTCGTACTCTTTCTTCTAATAAAGGTGAGATTGAATCTTATTTTCCTGCTTTAATTGGTCTTGCTCCTAATAATGAAAACTTTATTTCACGGGTTAAGGCTTATCTTAATAATATTAGTGTTTCAGTTGATGAACTAGGTAAGACTTTTGATATTTCTTTCTTTTGGAATCGTAAACGAGATTATCTTCGTTTTAGAGCTGAAGAAGAAGCTATTGAAACTGCTTATATGAATAGTGACCGTAAAGGAGTTAAAGAACTTAGAGAAGCTCTTGAAGCTAAAATTACTAAGTTAAATCTTCTTGAAAGTGAAAAGTATAAATATGGTTATCCTATTGTTCTTGATGATTATCTAATTTATCGTCATTGTTTATTATATAAAGATGTAGCTAAAGATATTGCTCTTATTAATTCTGACCCATCTATTAGATTTTATTTTAAAGATGACCAAAGAGAAGCTGAGCGTCTTGCTAAACATCGTCAGGAAATTAATTCTGCTAAAGGCAATTATGTTAAACTTCTCACGAATAGTGATTTGTTTGATGCTGTATTTATTCAATACTGTGTTGCCAATAATATTAATATTCCTAACGGTATGGCTATGGATACTGTTGATAAACAATCACATCTTGATAAATTTAGTACAAATGAACCTGCTAAGTTTAATAAACTTTGTAATGATAAAGATATTACTATTAAATCTTTAATTGAGGTTCTTATTTCTCGTGGAGAATTTATCAGAGCAATTCATAATCAGAATATTACTACTCCTGATGGTGAGTTCATTGGTGCTAATGTTAAAGAAGCTGTTACATGGTTTAAAAATCCTACTAATAGTGCTCTTGTTAGTGCTTATAAAAACAAACTTAAAAACATTTGATTATGAACATTGGGGAGATGCACGTGACGTTCAGAGAACTGGCACAACAGATGGGTATGCAGACCGTTCGTGCTATTCTCATGGAAGATATAGATATTTGTCTTAATGCTGCTATAATTGAAAAAGCTAGAAATGTAATAGTAGAAAACGTTGGACCTGTTCCTTATAATGATAAGGTTGCTCGACAAAATGCTTCTATTAGTCCTGTTAATGCTCTTAGAACTTTATACACAGCGGGTACTGTTAACGGCGGACAAATTACAGGTAATGGAACAGAAGTTGACCCTTATAAAATTACTATTCCTAACGACGGTATTATGCTATATACAGGCTTTCAAGTTAGTTATAATAATAAGACAATTTATGATTGCAGAATTATTGAGGCTGAAGATTTAGGTCAGACGCTAAGAGATTTTTGTAATCGTGCTGCGAAAGATGCTCCGATAGTTACTGTATTTGGAGATGAATCTGCTATTGAAGCTAATATATACACTGGACGTAATAATACAGTTAAACCTGAATTAGTTAAATATCTTTATATTAAGGAACCTGCTAAAGTTCTATTTGATGAAGATAATGAAAGTAATTGGGTTAATTGTGATTTACCTCCATATTTACATAGTGAAATAGTTATGCGTGCAGTACAGATTTATCTTGCCAGTATTGGTGCTACTTCTGGTGGAGCTGATAAACAAAGTTAAACTTTAAATTAAATTAGTTATGCGACAGTTTTTGTTAGCGGGCAATGTCGCTTATGGAGCAAGTTTACCTCTTGCTGCTGGAGCGGTTGCTTTTACTTATCTTGATAATGGCAAGGAAATAATTGGCGCTGACGGTACTAAGATTACTGACAAATTTTACATTAATCTTGGTCGTGAAGCAAATGGTCCTGTAGTTCTTCCTGCTTATAAGAAACATCTTACTTTTGTTAAAGGTGTTTATTGGGCTGCTACTACTTTCTCTGCTAATCTTACTATTGGCAATGTTAATGCTTATTCTGATTATTCTATAATGATTGTGAAGAAAGGATTAAAGTTCAATGAACGTAATCGCTGGACAGCTACTATTCATACAGGTCTTAATCCGACTGCAAATGATGTAGCGCAGAAATTAGCTAATCAGATTAATAACAATACTATTGGTCATGGTATTAAAGCAACAGTTGCTGATGCTAAAATTATTTTAACTGCTGAGTCTAAAGGTATTGATTATGAAATTCTTGGAGCTGATGAATTAGTTGGTATTAGTGTTACAGTTACAGATACTGGTTTTCCTGCATATGGAGATGCGGCTTATATTACTGATTTGGCTAATAAAGCTGCTGCCGATGCTGGTATCGAATATACTTATCGAGATACTTATACTGAACTGTATCCTACATATCCGCTTAATCCTTTGAAACAACCTGATAGTGCAGATGCTGGATATACTATCTTTACTCTTCGTTTTGCTGTTCCACGTGAAATGAAAACTAGAGATGAAGTTGTTCATCAGATTGTACAAATAGCATTCCCAACTGGAGCTGCTGCTATTGCAACTGTTGAAACTATCCTTAAAGCTATTGCCACTGAAGAAAAAGCATAACCTGTTACCCGACTTGATTAGGTAAATATTTAGGTAATATTAATCAAATAGGGGCTATTGGTATTGGCATTACTGTTAATACTGATAGTCCCTATTTTTATTTTATAAAGATGGAATTAATACAAAATGCTTTTGAACAAGGTCTTATTCCAGGCATTGTTATTGTAATTTATCTTATAGTTAATAAGATAATAGATAGTAAAAAGAAAGATCCTTTAGCTGATATTGCTAAACTTCTTAATATAGTTACCAAAGATATTATAGATAAAGATAGAGAGAAATCTAAAGCTGTCATATCTATTGCTATAGTTAATGCTGCTTCTGAATGTGCAAAGTTTGTTGCTTCTACTATCATTACAAATAACGTTGATGCTAATCGTGACCAAATTGAATATAATGCTAGACACTTAGTTAATAGTGTTTATTATGATGCTTATTCTAAATTAAATATGTATCGTGGAGATGAAGATTATCTTAGTCATTATATGAAAGATGAATGGAAAGAAGATGTTTATGATGATATTATTAATATAATATATAATAAGCATCTTGATTCTAATCAACGTATATTAGCATTTAATAAACGTATTGATATTAGAGTTAATGATTATACTGCATATATTATTAATAAGGCTTTTAAATAAGATGATATTATGATAGGTGGTTATATTAATAATCCAAAACAGCTATCTAAAGAGATGCAATTGCGTATTGCAGCTATGGCTGAAAAACAAGCGAGAATAGCAGAATTAGGCTTTCCATTGGACGAAAAAAATTGGTGCAAGTTAACACAAGGACAAATTTTAATTCAAGCTCTAGAAGCCTTAGAATTGCTTTCTGACGAAGAACAAAAATCAATTATTAATTCATATAATAACTTGATGGTAGAATGAGTGAACAAATAGATGATAATTATGTTAATGGTGTCTATGTAAAAGCTAGTGGAACTGAACAAGTTGAGATTACTCCTCAATATGTTTATATGACAGTTCCAAGTAAATTTGTTTGTACTTATCACAAACTATTAGTTCTTATGGCACAATATGGAGTTGATATGCTTAATGATTGTTCTGCTACTTGTAAAGGTAATAATAAAAATATTATTACTTGTTGGAATATGTTCCAATCTGCAATGGCTGCATATCAACTTGGTCAAAATAAACTTGCTGAAACACTTCTTAAATATATTAAAGGACAACTTAATATTATTTATGAAGGTAGTGAACAAGTTCAGTATAGTGGTTCTATTACTCTTCCTGTTGATGAAGAAGGAAAAATTCATGCTATAGTTAGTTGTGGAGATGCTCCTAAGTTTTATGTTGACCCTGAAACTGGTAAACTTTGGGAACAAAGAGAAGAAGGTAAAGAATATAATGAAACTTATAGTCTTAGTAATGTTGATTATAATAATAAATAACATGAATGTATTCCATCCTCTACGGGGAGTCTACACTAAGAATTTAGTAAACTTAAAGAATATATGGAAACAATAGAAAAAGAACTTGGTAAAGTTAGTCTTACTTGTAATGGTCAATGGAGTCCTGATAGACCTTACGATAGACTATGTATAGTTCATGATGGTTTCTATGCTAGCTATATTTCTCGTAAAGCTACTCCTGCTGGTATTCCATTACCTAATGAAGAATATTGGCAACCTATTGCTAAACTTCGAGAAGATTTAGTTATTGATTATGAAACCTTTAAGAAAGAAATACTTGAACTTATTGCTGTTGTTCAAAGAGGGCTTAAAGCTGCTAGAATTGTAGTATCTACAATGGAAGATAGAGATGCTCTTACTTGGGAACAAATTGGAGTAGGTTGTGAAGTTTATGTTATTGAAACTAAAAAGAGTTATATACTTGATGAAATAACTCCTGTTACTAATGCAAAGAAATGGCATCTTGAAGCTGACTCTGAAATTGGTTCTAAATTTGTAGAATCATTTAGTGGTATGTTTCCAAGAGCTATTGCTGAACGCGCAGTTGCTGATGAATTTGGTATTAATATTCAAGATAATTATCTTCGTCGTAACGTAGTAGTTAATTATATGGCACAAGTACTTAAACAGTATTTTGAAGATAATGCTGTTCAAATACTTGAAGGTCAGATTACTCCTGATATGCTTAGTGAATCTGTTAAACAAATGTTTACTGCTTCTCAGATTACTAACGCTGCTGATGAAGAAGATTTAACTGTTGTTGATAATCTACTTAAATTTGCAGATAAAGACTATAATGTAAATGATTATAGTGGAAAGGCTCGTAAATATCTTCGTAAAAATATGATTAGTGGTGTTAATACTCTTACTCAAGATATGATTAACGAGCCTAATACTATTTATATACTTCAATATGATTATTGTTTAGCTGGACAAACTATTGAACTTCCAGATGATAGTATAATTCTTTGGAGAGGTGGTAGATTATATGATGGAGCTGTTAAACTAAATAAATGTAGACTTCTTAGTAATTATCGTCAGGAAGATATGTTTGATAAAGAAACTATATCTTTAGATGGTGATTGGGCTAAAGGTCAAATACTTTATCATCCTCTTGATTTAGGCGAAGATAATAAACAAGTTGAAATTACAGGTTGGGGTGGTTCTTATACCAATGATTTTTATTGGTTTTGGGATGGAGAAAAATGGGTAAGTATGGGTTTTGATTTATCTGTTTATCTTACTCGTGCTGAATTTGAAGCTTTCTTAGAGAAGTTAAGAGAAGAAATGGAAAAGTTCTATGCTTGGCTTCTTGAAGAACTTAGAAAAATTAATGAACATCTTGAACTTCATGACCAACAGATAAGTAATCTCCAACAAGAAGTTTCTAATATTAATACTAGAATAGATAATCTTATTACTGAATATAACGCTAAATTTACTGATATTTATAATAAGATTGGAGATTTAAATAGTAGTATAGAAGGTAGTATTAATAATCTAGAACAATATATTAATAATAAGATTGAAGAGATTCTTAATAAGATAGACCAAAGTGGTAGTAACATAAGTAATGAGTATAAACAATATTTTGAAGATAATTATGTTTCTATGTTTAAGAACATGATTAAAGCTGGTACTAATATTACTTTTGTTGAAAACTCTGATGGTACTATTACTATTAATGCTACAGGTGGTGATTCTGGCGGCGGTGGATTAACCGAACAAGAAGTAAGAGATATTGTTAATTCTATGCTTAATAATTATTATACTAAGTCTGAAATTAATGATATTATTGCTGGTATTGAAGGCGGTGGAGGAAGTAGTGGAGATGGCACTCATAATGTTATGTCTACTACTCAACTCGGTGAAGCTAGAACAGGTAAATATCTTACTATGAGTAAGTTTGCTGATAGTGAAACTAAACCTAGCAGACTTGATGTTGATTTTAATACTCTTTATACAGATATTAAAAATAAATTAGTAAATGATGGATTTGGCTCAGGCGGTAGTGGAGGAGGAACAACAGGTGGAGTAACTGTTACTCAAGTACAAACTTGGATTGCTGCTGTTATGCCTATTGGTTCTATTATGCTTTGGGATACTACTACACCTCCAACAGGTTGGGAAATATATACTGCTGCTCAAGGACGATTTGTTATGGGTCATATAGGTGGTGGTATTAATATTTATAATAATCCTAAACAAAATACTCTTGATTGGAGTACTGTTCTTAAAAATGTAGGTGATACTTATGACCCTGCTACTCCTGGTTTAAATATTGGAGCTTACGGTTTTTATATTGGTGGTGCTGATTTACCATTACATCAACATGCAATTGCCGCTAGTACTGGTAAATGTGGTGATGGTAATCATCATGTTGTAGTTCCTAGTAACTGGCGAGCAAATGATCATGGTAGATCTTTGGATCAAGATTGTAGAAATACTTATCCTTATGGTACTACTAAAACTAATTATTGGGATTTAAATATTAATAAAAATACCAATTGGTATATGACTGGACCTAATATTAGTAGAAATGGTGAAATGGTGTGGACACAAATTAGTACAGATAATTGGACAGGAAATTATCTTGCTATTAATAAACTATTACCTACTGTTGCTTTACATTATATTAAACGTGTTTCTAATCCTTGGTAATTATGTTAGAAGAGAATGTTTTTGTTGGTACTAATTGCCAATCTTTTGATCCTAGTAAAGTTCAATGTGATAAAGAAGGCAATATGCCGATTCATATACTAGATAAGTATTGTGAAGAAACTGATACTAGATATAATATTTATCCTTTGACTGTTATTCAAGCTATTTTTGATGGTGTAACTGGAACAAGATTAGATAGAATACTTGCCGCTTGTAATAGTATTTATTTAACTTGGGAAGGTACTTTTGCCGATACTGTTAATAAACTTGATAAAATTTATCGTCGTAAAGGATATATTATAACATATCGTGATGAAACTAATGTTAATTGGACACAACGATATAATAGCGATGATATTAGCGATGCTGCTTGGACTAATCCAGATAATTGGGAGGGATGGTCTTTTGATACTGTTATTAAAGATTTGTCTGAAGCTCTTGAAGAAATATTTACTAATATAGGTGATTATAAAGATTTTCTTGATGTTATTACTAGTTTTATTAACGAGTTTGTTATAAATGTATTTAACAATCTTAATAATTATCCTGAACTAGTTAATATTATTAAGAATAGTACAGTTGAAAGTTTACCTATTATTGTTAAAGACATATTCAATAATATTAATGATTATCCTGAACTTAAGAATATATTTAATGAATATGTTAAACAATGGACTGAAACCATCTTTAATAATATTTCTTCTTATCCTGCTCTTAGTCAATTTATTACTAATGCTATTAATTCTCATGTAGAAACTACTATTAATAATATATTTGATAATATTGATAGTTATCCTAATATTAAGAATCTTATTATTAATAATACTGTTGATAAAGTAGTTGATATATTTAAGAATATAGGTCAATATCCAGAATTACAAGAAACTATTCAGAATAATGTTAATGAACGAGTAGATTATATATTTAATAATATTAATAATTATCCTGAACTTATTAGTATCCTTTCTGATTTAGTTTGTAATTGTGTTCAGAATATATTTGCTAATATTAATAATTATCCTTCTCTTGTTACATGTATTAATAATGCTGTAAACAGTAGAACTGAATATATATTTAATAATATTGATAGATTTCCTATTCTTAAGAATCTTATTGAAACTAAAGTAGAATCTAGAGTTACTTATATATTTGAAAATATTAATAGTTTTACTGAATTACTTAATGTTATTAAAGGTAATATAGAAGATATATTTGATAATATTGATGACCATACTAATCTTAAACTTGTAATTGAAAATAAAGTTGAATCTACAGTTGAAAAGATTCTAACAAATATAGATGATTATCCTATCATTAAGGAAAAGATAACACGGCTTTGTAATGAAGCTATTGAAGCAAAAAGAGGTGTTGCTAATGGTATAGCTAGTCTTGATGGAGATGGTAAAGTTCCAGCAAGTCAATTACCAAGTTATGTTGATGATGTTCTTGAAGGATATTATGTTGATGAAACTCATTTTGCTGAGAAATATATAGAAGATGCTCCTGCATATTATACTCCTGAAAAAGGTAAGATTTATGTTGATATAAGTGAAAGTACTGATTATAGCGGTAAGACTTATCGTTGGTCTGGAACTAAATATTCAGTTATATCTGAAACTTTAGCTTTAGGTGAAGTTACAGGTACTGCTTATGATGGTGGTAAAGGTAGAAAAACTACTGCGATAGCTAATAGTTTACCAAATACTGTTGTAGATACCATAGAATTTGGTCAAGCATACGCAAACTATGTACAATTAAAATACCATTATTATCGTAAAGAATTTGTAACTGACCAAGATGACCATTATACGACACAACCTCATGGTCATGTAGATATACCTATTGCTACTACTTCAGTAGCTGGGGTTATGTCTGCTGCTGATAAAGTTAAACTTGATGAAACTTTACCTAATCAAATTACTGAACTTAGTAATAATGTTTATACTAAAGAAGAAATTAATAATAAGTTTGATAATGTACCAACAGTAGAAAATACTTATACTAAAGCAGAAGTTGATAAAGCTATTGCTGATGCTATTAAAGCTTTAATTCCTGCTGGTTATGAACTTGTTATTAAAAAGAAAACAACTTAATATTAATCATGGTGGTACTGAATAAGTGCCACCATTTAAAGTTTATAAAGTTATGCAAGATATTAATCAACAATTATATGAAAATAAAAGTACACCTGAAGGATTTATTCCTGTTTATGGTGTAGTTGTTACTGTTCCTACTGGAGTATATACTAATGGACAAAAGGAATTTACTTGTGATAAAACTTTTGACGAAGTAAAAGAAATATTATTAAAAGGTGGGAGCATTATTGCTATTGATAATAATAATAGTAGAGTTAATTTTGATAGAATTGTTGTAGGTAGTAACGATATTAGTGCTACAATTACTTATTTTTCTGCTGGTGGAATTAATAAAATCGATTTAAGTTGGGATAAAGGTATAGCTAGAGTTGGTGGTGAAGAAACAAAAAGTATTAATACTTTTGTAGCTATAAATAGTAATTCAATTATTAAATCTTATGATATTAATACTATTATTATGTTATTAACTAATAATGGTACTCCTACGGAAGTATTAAATGCTATAAATACTACATTTACTAATTTTGATGGATTTGTCGCTGCTATCGGTAAACCTAATTCTGTATTTTATAATAATACCTACGGTAAATTTTATATTAGATATACCGGAGATGTTATAACTATACAATGGAGTAATAGTAATACAATAAATCATGTAGCTTTACATAATGATGGCAGTTATACTTATAATACTATTCAAATAGTTGACCAAACTCTTTATAGATTATCTAATCTTACTATTGAGCCAATAGTTAATCCTAAAATATGGGTTGGTACTGCTACTCAATATGCAGCTATTGCACAAAAAGATAACAATACTACTTATATAGTTAAATCAGACGCTTAAGTTATGGCTATATATCAAGGAGATATTGGAATACATGATATTAAACTTGGTAGTATAAATGTATTTGAAATATATCAAGGTTCTAAACTTGTTTATCCAGAGGATACTGAAGTTACTATTACGTTTAAATTAAATGTTTCCGGAACTGTTACTATTAATGGTTATACTCCTGTTATAAGTGAAAATAATACTAAATTTGTATTTACTATTCCTGTTAAGACTGATTATACTGCTAATATTACTGCTGAACATTATAAATCTCAAACTATTAGTGGTAACAGTGGTTATTTACCTATAACTCATAATGTAGAATTAGAATGGGAACAAAGATTTATTTCTTATACTGTTACTTTTCCTACTGATGGAGTTAAAGTTTTATTTGATGGAATAGAAAAAGGAGTTATAACTAATGGTAAGTTAGTTGTATTAATTGATGATACAGAAGCTAAAGATAGTTATACTGTTACGTTTAAAGGTAGTAAAGCTAGTATATATGATATTAGTACATTAACAGTGGTTGATAGTAGTATAGCTAATACTGGTGGTGTTTATGATTTAAAACTTCCGACTAGTTCTGTTAAAAATGGATATAAGAGAACTGACTATGCATCCTCCACGGGGAGTATAACCAAAGGCTCTACTTATACTGGAACTTGGATTGAAACTGTTGTTAATCTTACTGCTAGCTTTACTAGTTCTACTACTTTAGGTAGTATAAGTAATAATGTACTAACTATACCTAATAATGAATCTACTAATACTAAAAGTGGAACTTTAACTGTTATATTTACTTTAGAAAATAAACAAACTAAAGAAGTTAGTGCTGCTTTAAATCAAGCTGCTGGAGCTAAAGTTTATACTAATTGGGTATTAGATTTACAAACTGATGGAACTAGTGTTGAAGCTAAAGGTGGTACTAGAACAGTTACAGCTAATATTGCTCGTAGAACTTATAAATGGAATAATACTGGTACTGTTTATAGTGAAACTGCTACTCCTACTCTTAGTATTAGTGGTAGTGCTAGTCTTAGTGGAAATCAAATAAAATTTACATCAAACGAAAGCGTTTCAGCCCGTTCAGCGACACTTACAGCTAGTTATGTAGGATTGTCCAAAACGGTTACGATAACGCAACAGGCAGGCGCAAAAGTGTATTCAGCGTGGTCTGCTTGGGCTGTTTCTATCTCGGCAAGCACGCAAACGATAGCTGCAAGTGGTGGTTCATCTACGATAACTACTAATGCTAGTCGTTCTCGTACTTGGACTTGGAATGGAGTTGGTACTACACATACTGATACAGAAACTGCTACACCTACACTTAGTGGTAGTGCTGGTGGATTTACTTTAAGTGGTAAAACTGTTACTGCTAGTAATAATACTACAACAAATGCTCGTAGTATAACTATTACTGCTACTAGCAATAGTGTTTCTAAATCTATTACTATAACACAATCAGCTGGAGCTAAAGTTTATGGTAATTGGTCTGCTTGGACTGTTAATATTAGTGCTGATAAAACTAGTATTGGTGCAACAGGTGGTACTGCTACTATATCAACTAGTGCTAGTAGAACTAGAAGTTATACATGGAATGGTGTTGCCGGTTCTGGTGGTACAGAAACTGAAAATGGTACTCCAACATTAAGCAAAGTTAGTGGTAGTGGTAATTGGACTAGTCCTAAAGTTACTTATGGAAATAATACTAGTACAAGTGGTAAATCAACTGTTATTCGTGCTACTATTGATTCAACTACTAAAGATATAACTATTAGTCAATCTGCTGGGGCTAAACAATATAGTGCTTGGTCTGCATGGACAGTTAATATTTCTAATAGTGGAAATGTTGCTGCTAGTGGAGGTAGTTCAAATATAACTACTTCTGCAAGTAGAACAAGAACTTGGACATGGAACGGAGTTAATGGAAGTGGTGGAACTGAAACAGGAACTGGAACTCCTACTCTTAGTAAAATTAGTGGTGCTGGTTCTTTTGCTAGTAATAAAGTAACTTATGATAATAATACTTCTACAAGCGCTAGAAGTACAGTTATTAGAGCTACAATGGATTCTGTAACTAAAGATACTACTGTAACTCAAAATGCTGGTTCTAAGACTTATAGTAGTTGGGGAGCATGGTCTATTAGTTTAAGTGCTAATGTAACAACTATCGCTGCTGCTGGTGGAAATGCTACATTATCTACTTCTGCTACTAGAAGTCGTACTTGGCAATGGAATGGTACAGGAACAACTTATACTGAAAATGCTAGTGGTTCTCCAACATTAAGTAAAGTTAATGGTGCTGCTTCTTTAAGTGGTTCTACTGTTAGTTATGGTAATAATACTTCTACTAGTTCTCGTAGTTCTGTATTTAGAGCAACTATTGATAGTGCAACTAAAGATATTACTATTAGTCAATCTGCTGGGGCTAAGGTTTACGGTAATTGGTCTGGTTGGACTGTAACTTGTAGCGCTAGTAGTTATAAAGTTTGGGCAGGAGGTGATTCAGTAACTATTTATAGTAATGCTTCAAGAAATAGAACATGGACTTGGAATGGTGTTGCAGGTTCGGGAGGAACTGAATCTGATAGTGCTACCCCTAGTATTTCTGTTACAAGTGGTGTTGGAGTTTTAAGTGGTAATACTTTAACTTTTGGTAATAATACATCTCCTGATGCTAGAACAACTAGAGTTACTGCTAATTATAATGGAGTTACTGATTATTGTGATGTTATGCAATATGGCGGTAATAAAGTTACTGGAAGTTGGACATCTTGGCAAGTAACTATATCTGCTAGTCCTACTAATATTGCTGCTGCTGGAGGTAGTTCTACTATTACTTGTAGTGCTGTTCGTACTAGAAATTATACTTGGAATGGAGTGGGTACTACTTATACTGAAACTGAAAATGGTAGTCCTACATTAAGTAAATCTGGAGATGGTACATTAAATGGTACTACTAGTGGAAGTAAACTTACTTATGGTAATAGAACTACTACAACAAGTAGAAGTACAATTGTTACTGCAACTTATAGTGGAGTTAGTAAATCTATTAATATTACACAATCTGCTGGTAGTAAAGTTACGGGAAAAATGACATATCATACTGATATTTATGATAGAAATTTATCTAATTATACAGATTATACTAGTTATCCTGTAACACATGATATTGGAGGTAAACCTGTTATTTCTGGAGGTGATACAGTTATTACTTATTGTAGACTTCGTAAAACACAACCATGGACTTGGAATGGTGTTAGTGGAAGTGGTGGAACAGATACTACTTATGCTAGTGCAAAAGATGTAGCTATTGTAAGTCAATCTAACTGTACAACTACTGTTAAAGATATAGGTAGTAATAATATAATTATGTTTAGTTCTGTTGTTCCCGCTAATTTAAGTAGTAGTGCTCGTACTTGGTATTTTAATTGGAGATGGTTAGGTTCTAATAATACTACTATTCGAGATATACAAGCCCCAAATACTTTACGTGGTAGACTTGTTATTAAAAATGATTATTTTTACTAGTCAAAATGTTGCTTTACCTATTTATTTAGATAGCCAAAATGTAGATTCAATATATAAAGGAGAAGCAAGTTATAATGATATTAAAAAAACTCTTATTGGTGTTTATGTATATATTCCTACCAATACTGCTATAATGAATGCTGGCAAATTGTAATTTTGGTTTGAAGATAAAAATGGAAGTAGTAATAAATATACTTGTACTTTAAGTAGTGTTAGTACACCTTCAAATAACGTTTCTGTATCTAATAGTAATAATATTATTACTGTTACTGCTAATACAACTACTTCTTCATTTACTATATTATGTCAATTTACTATGACTTCTAATAGTACAGTGTTTAATGTAAGAGTTTTAATTGAACCATGATAAGAATACTATTTAATATAACAATATTACTAATACTTATATTGTTTATTTACTCATTAAAGTTATTTAAATTAATCACATAATTATGAACAATAAACAACTATATGAAAAACTAAGTCAGAATAATTATGATAAAGTATTTCCTATTACTTATCTTCAAAATATTCTTGACAAAGATACAAATAATGATTTAACTGTTGTTCTTTCTAGGTTTAATCATTTATGGATTCCATATCAAGGAACTAGAGTTAATACTCGTAAAGCTGTTCCTGCTATTTTTAGACGTAATAGTCTTACTATTAGTTATTATGATGCTGAACATAATCTTTCTGTAACTGAAAGTTATATAGGTAGTAATCTTCAAGCTGGTGTTGAAACTAGTTGGGTTTCTGATGATAATTGGACAAAAATTCTTAGTGAGAAATATCTTGAAGAGAATGGTGCTAAGATTCCAATTGCTGATGGAACTATTGATTGGGATATGCTTAATGAAGCTCTTAAACAAATGATTGCTGGAGATGGTAAAGTTAATATTATTAATTATCCCGATGAAGAGGATATTACTCTTCGATTAACTCCTGGTTGTTGTAATGTAAATCGTCTTAGTCTTAAAGATAGACATTATGAGCCTGAATATAAAAGTGGTAAAGGATATAAAATAGTTCGCAAGGTCTTACTCCCCGTGGAGGATGATGCTAGTAATGTAGAACAGCTTTTATTTGATGGTTTTCTTGATGATACTTATTGTGAACAATATGGTCAAATAATTCTTAATACTGATAAATATGAAGTTATTAGAACAGATTTAGGTAATACTGCTGGTATTTATTATGATACATATCATAAATTATTTGTTCTTAGAGTTAAGACTGTTCATGATGGAATTGGTTTTTATAATTATTATACTAGATGGACGATTGTAGAACCTACTGATAGAGTTCATCCTCTACGGGGGGTCAACACTCCTGTATATGGAAATAGTGAAGATTATAATATTTATAATACTTGTCTTTCTGATGAACGTCCAAGACTTGGTATTATATATGTTAATTCAGTAGATAATATTAAATATTATTTTAATGAAGAAAATCTAGTTCAAGTTAAGAATAATATTTATCTTAATTATAAAGCTGTTCTTACTCAAGATATGGTTAACGAAGAAAATACTCGTTATATTATTCGTTATGCTTTTGATTTAAATAGTAAAACTATTACAATGCCTAGCGGATGTGAACTTGTATTTGAAGGTGGTATTATAGAAAACGGTACTATTGATTTGAACAAATGTAAACTTACAGGTATGGTTGGTGAAGAATCTGAATATCTTCCTAATGTTACTTGTAGTAATTGGGCTGTTGGTCAAATTGAATATCGTGGTGGAAAGATTTGTTATTGGAATGGTACTGAATGGAGAGTAATGGGTGATACTTCTGCTATGGAAGGATATACCAAAGAAGAAATTAATAACATGTTTGATAATTACTATACTAAAAGTGAAACTTATAGTAAATAAGAAGTTAATAATTTACTTGGTGGTTATGTTACTAATGATATATTTAATAGTTTTAAAGAAGAAATAAATCAAACTATTACTCAAAGTGTTAATCTTGATAAGATTCAAAAAGCTATTAACGATGGATGTGGAGTTAATATGACTATGCCTAGTGCAAATAATAATAAATTAAGTCTTCCTATTTGGACAGGTACTTCTACTGAATATGCAACTATAACCCCGGTTGCTGGAATGACTTATAATATTGTTGATGAATAATGAGTTTAAATCTTGGACGTCAAGGAGGAGTTGCTCAACCTCTTAGAAAGAGAACAGTAGGTCAAACTAATATTGCTCATGTTTATGATGGTACTAATCATATTTGGCCTACTTCTGTTATTCATTTTAGTGATTTTACTAGTGTTCAACTTAGATATATTTGGGGTAAAAATGATGGTTCTGATTTGGATACTAAATCATATTATGTTAATTCTCCTATTGATAGTTTAAACTATTCATCTGTTGGTTTTTCTTGGAGTCAAAGACCTGGTGTTATACCTTATTTATATTGGGGTGGTAATAATATAAATTCTGGTGCTGAATGTATTATGTTCAACATTGAATCTATGATTGAATTAGAAGATAAAATGCCTGATATAATGAAGATGAATTTATGTGCTAATTGATTTGGTTCAAAAGGTATTGGAAATGTTACTATTGAATGTACTGCTTATAAAGGAGGAGTTATAGTTTGTGCTTGGCAATTAACAAATGTTGAAGATGATATTGATAAACGTGGAGAATTTTTATTTCCAACTTCTGATGGTAAAATAGATATGCCTGATTATAGTAATGGAGGTTATAAAGAATGTTGGTATGGTGAAGTTGTTAGAGCTAATCCTATTGCTGGTGGTGAATCTATATATTTTAGAGTTAATCCTGTTGATGATAGTATTTTTGAACTTCCTAATATTAAAGTAATTCGTACTGGTAATGGAATGGTACATAAAGATGGTTATTGCTGGTATCAAAATACTCCTAATACTAAGTATAAAGTATGGAATAATCAAATAAATCTAAATGGATATATTAATACTCTTGGTTCTCCTAAGTTAAATATTGATAAAGATGATACTTACGAATATACTTATATGACAGCTTTACTTAATTCAGATAATACTATTTATAATTCAGAATATAATAATAATTATAGATTTAATTATGGTTTTGTTGCAGGTAATTCTGAATTTAGAGGACAACAAGTTATTCAATGTAATGTTCCTAGTCAAACTGGTCCTGCTGATGATGGTAAGACTTCAATAGGCGAAATAAAATATACTAAACTTAATAAAATTGGCGAGTTGACAATATATAGTCCTATTGAAAGTTAAAATAATGTTAATTACCAAGCAAAGATAACGGTTTAAGCGTTATAGATTATGTAGTTCAAACTACAAGTATTAATCTATTTTTTTAACTTAAACCTTAATTTATTATGCAAGTAATTGAAAAAGTGAAAGTTGTTCCAGAGGGCTATAATGGTGCTGGAATGAATTATGACGGTGGTAATCGTCGTGATGTAAACGGTAAGGCTAAATGCAGGTTTAACTCTTGGTATTATCGGTACTGCACTTGGCAGTTTGGCTTTGTTTGGTAACAGACGTTCTACTCCTGCTAGTATTTTAGGTGGTGCTGGTGGTGGAATGTTAGGTGATGGTTCTACCAATATTAATGTACTTGGTGCTACTGCTGGTGGCGGAAACGGTGCTCCTACTGCTTTTCAAGCATGGGAAAAATCTTGTGAAGATACTTTAGCTCTTCAAGGTGGTCTTTATCAGTGGGCTTTGACACAGCAGAATCAACGCTTTGAAGATAGAGAACGTCTTAATAGTGAACTGTTTGGTGTTTATATTGATGGACGTAATCGTACTGATGCTCTTATTGAGAAAAATAACACTGACCATTTTAATCTTTACAAGTACACTCGTGACGCTGATGATGATATCCGTAAAGAAATATCTGAATTGAAAGCCGAATTAGCTGTTACTAAAGCTATTCGTCCTTATCAGGATAAACTTATCCAATGCGAAATGGAAAAGATGTTTACGGCTGGTATCAACTATACTGATAGAAAAACTTGTAATGTTATCTATGGTGTAGTAACTCTTCCAAATGAACCTACTGTTACTGGTCTAGTTGGACGTAATGCTTATGGATGTTTGCCATGTGGTTTTACTCAACCTGCTAGCGGAACTCCGGCTCAGTAATATTACTAAGTTTGATTAAGAACATTAAATTGAAAGAGATATGATACCTGTTAATCAATTTATACTAGGTGGTAGTGACCCTTTACTATACCCTGGTGAAAAAATGACTAATAGCATTGATGAACAAATTGCTTTTCTTCAAAGTCAAAAACAAGCAATTAATGAAGCTTATCGTCGAAATGCTGTTGCAGCTGCAAATAATGGTGTAGTTCAAAATCAACAGGTAATTCCACAACAGCCTGTTAACCAAGGAATTTGGGATGCTATTGATGCTGAAATTGCACCGCTTACACAAGAACAACAAAATATGTTGCTTACTAACCAAGATTATGTAACTAATTATAATGCGTTACAAAGTATGGTACAAGCAGAAGTTCTTAATTTAGTTAGAGGAAAAATCGAAGCTAGTGAAGAAGGTAAACATTTACTTGAAGAACAACTTAAACTTGTTAAGTTGCTTAAAAGTAAAATTGTTGAAGTTACTAATAAAGAAATGGAATTGTTTAAGGCTTTTAAAGAAGCTAGTAAAACTAATCCTACTTTAACTTATGAAGAATTTTTAAAGCAATAATATTATGGTTGAAATTGGTAATGTAAAAGAGGTTATTAAAGATTATATTGTTAAACAATTAATATCTATGGGTGAGAGTTCTCCTGCTATAAGACTTTTAACTCCTTTAGCTAAGAGAGCTATTATGAATAATATTGATAGTTTTGATAAGTTTTTAAAACCTATTGCAGATAAAGATGGCATGATTGATATTGAAGGTATATTTGATGAAGAAATGGAAGTTATTAATAATATTGATAATTTTGATTTTGATATACCTTTTATTGGTGGCGGTAATATTTCTAAAGGTATTATATCTCTTGAAGTTCCTTATGTGAATAAAATTGTTGCTCTTAATCAAACTGATTTAGAAGTTTTAAAAGAATCATTAATCAGTTTAAAAACAAAGTAATATTATGAGAGAAATGCCTTACATTCAACCTTACCATGTTGGTAATCGTCGTGGCGGTAATCAAAATATTCTTGATGAATTTCGTGAATTTCTTGATGCACGTGGAGGACGAGGTGGTCGTGGTGGTAGAGGTGGCATGAGAAATCGTATTGGCTATGATACTTACGATACTTATGGTCGCTCTGCTAATAAAAATGACCGAGAAGAAAAGATTTTAACTATGCTTATGAGCGGTGGATATAATGACGATGGCTATCATTTTAATGAATATGAAGCTAAAGAAGTTGTAGAACAAATGTATCATGTTAAAGACAACAAGAAATATGTTGGTGAAAAATATGATATGAATAAAGCTCATGAAATTTGTGAACGCTATAAAGAAGTATTACCTAATGATGTTGAACCTTGTGATGTTTATGTTGCAATTAATGCTCAATATCACGATTATTGTAAATTATTCGATAGTTGGTTTGGTGGTAATATAGACAATAAAGTGTTTGAAAGTGCTATTACATTTTGGTTTAAAGATGTTGATTTTGATGGTGATAAAGTGTGGGAATATTTTCACATGAATAACTAATCATTATTGTGTAACTGTAAAAGGGAATTATCTTCGGATAGTTCCCTTTTTTATTTATCTAATTTTAATATGGACAAATTTATTGATGTAATTGTAAGTGGTATTCTTAATAATTTTGACTTTGGATTTATGTTCATTGTTAATGTTCTAACTTATATTGTTATTAAAGTTATTGATTACTTTAACGGCGATAATAAAGTTCCTACTTGGCAGAAAAGATGTATATTAATTATAAGTATTTTTACTATGGCTATGATTTATATTGCATCTGGATATGATAATACTATTATGCTTGTTAATAGTGCTATACTTGCTCCTGTGTTTTGGAGTTGGGTTGTTAGTCCTATTCTAAAGAAGTTTGGTGTTGGATATAAAGATATAGATAATACTATTGGTTAATATAATGTGAGTAGTTATTAGCTAGATTACAAAGCTGATTCTAGCCTATCACATCCTCTACGGGGAGTATAGCTTGTCGAATTTAGCTGTTTGTGAGCCTAGATGATTAACTATACACGGTTTGATAAAAGTCTGTCTATGAGGCTAGAAATAGCCTCTATGACTGTACATAAATATTTACAATGTGAAATCTATAAATAATAAAGCTATGAGAGTTATTAAGACTAAACATTTTCCTTTTGGTGGATATAAAGCTATTAATATTTTTGGTATTGTATTTACTAAAGGAGAATTAAGTAAAAAAGAACTTAATCATGAAGCTATTCATACAGAACAAATGAAAGAGATGTTATACATATTCTTCTATTTATGGTATGGAATAGAATATCTTATTATAAGATGTTTTCATGTTAAACAACACGATGCTTATAAAGATATAAGTTTTGAAGAAGAAGCACATAATAATGATGATAACATTGATTATATAGATAATCGTAAACATTATAGTTGGACTAAATATCTAAGTATTAATAGTTCTAAGAGTGCTTAATTAAAAAATGTTAATAATATAGGTAAATCGCTTATTATTAATAATATAATTTATATTTGTAACAAACTAAATTTTAAAGATATGGAAGATGATAAAAGAGTTAATTATAAGTTAGATGCAATTAGCAAACTTATTAATAATCTTAAACTTAGTATATCAGGCAATAAAGACCATGAAGAACTTGGAGAAAATAATGTTATAGTTAATCTTGATGAGATTAGTCAAAAGATTACTGAATTACATGAAATGGTTAAAGCTGAATTTGATGAATTTGAAAATCAACATAAAAGTGAATCAGATGAAACTCAAACTCTTCTTAATAATCGTTTTGATAAAATTGATGCTAAATTAGATAGTATTAAAGCTGCTGTTGATAGTATGAAAACTACTATTGGTAATAAACTTGATACTGTTAATTCTACTATTAATAAAGCAAATACAGATATAGTTGCTGCGATTAATGCTATGAAAGCTAGTAATGATACTAAAAACGATGCTATAATTACTGCTCTTCAAGGACTTGTAACTAAAGTTAATCAAAATACTAATAATATTAATTCTCTTAACGGTCGAGTTGATGCTCTAGAACAAGCTTAACATGAATTTTAATTTAGTAGAGATGTATAATGGCTTGTTAAGATTTAACAAGCATATACTAAATGAACTTGCAGAAGGACTTAAACATCTACCTAATTTAGATGGAGTATCTAAAGGAGATAGTTTAATTATTAATGAACAAGGTAATCCTGCTTGGGGTTCTACTGCATTTATTCCTACTTTTGAAAATGCTGCTTATGGTATTGAATGGACTAAAGATGACAATGATATAATCAGAATTGGTAATGCTAAATTTCATAGAGAACTTCCTATTCAAAATAGACTTAAAGGTTGTGTCTATAATGAAAAGAAAATCAGTTATTTCCTTAATCCTACGGGTTGGGCTAAACCTCTTGAAAATGGTCTTGTTCCTCCTCTTGATGGAAGTGATGGCGATGTTGGGGTAAGAGTTCCAGAATTTTATATGTGTGTTAAAGATACTGGTACTAAATATCAACTTTGGATAAGCGATTTTAATATTGATGGAACATTTACTAGAGTTCATCCTTTTATTATAAGTCATACTAAAACTATGACTAGAACTAGAGAAGATGGTAAAGAAGAAGTGTTTAGTGCTTGTATTAAACATGATGATACTAGATATTTAGGAGGAAATAAAAGTTCTTCTATTGTTGCTACTAAATTGCAAGGTAGACCTAGAACTGGTATTACTTATGATAAAGCCAATGAATTTTGTACTAATCGTGGAGATTGGATTACAATGATTGATTATCTTGAATATTGTGCTTTACAAGCTCTTTGTTATATTGAGTATGCTAATTTTGATAATCAAGCTGCATTAAATACTAATTTAACTAGTGATGGATTTAAACAAGGTGGTCTTGGTGCTGGTGTTACAAATTTAGTTTTGGATAGATTGACAGCTTTTAATGGTAATAATCCTATTGTACAAACTTATTGGACTGCTGAACATAATATTGGTAATGGTAGTACTAATGGTGACCATTATGAACTAGGAAATTATAATGTAGATGGAAGTAATTTAAATACTTATCCTGCTGTTTATCGTGGTATTCTAAATTTCTTTGGTGATATATGGACATTTGTTAGAGATGTAGCTATTATTAATAAAGATACAAATTATAATAGTGTTTATCTTCTTAAAAAAGGTGTTAATCATTCTGATATTACAATAGATAATATTCAAGATAAATGTTATTTTATAGGTGACCAAGCTAATACTAATAATTTTATTACTGAATTTGATTTTAGATTTGGTCCTTATTTTGTTCCTAATAAAGTTGGAACTAATAAAAAAGCTGACTATAATTGGAAAAGAAGTAATGATGGACAAGATACAGATAAATCTGTTCTTGTACTTCTGCTTGGCGGTGGCGCTCCTGACGGTTCTGCGGCTGGCTCTGGTCTCTTTCATTCTTCTTGGGTTCGGTCGTATTCTTATGCTGCTATCGGCTTCTTTACCACAGTTAAACTTGATTAAATAAGTCCACG
>UMFY01048692.1_pt1 | contig 80282 bp, 83 predicted proteins | sample 1965121 | NCBI WGS metagenome assembly UMFY01 (sample SAMEA4836057, study PRJEB28245) | human gut metagenome | biome: gut microbiome; material: fecal sample | place: Denmark | collected 2008
GCTGCGGCAATGGAAAAGTATGATATTTCCATGAAAAACTCGGATGGATCCATGAAGTCACTGATGGAAGTAATGGAAAATATGAGAGATTCCCTTCGAGGACTTCCAAAAGATGAAAAAGCTGCAGCTGCAGCCGCACTTGGCGGACAAGAGGCAATGTCTGGATTGTTGTCGATCGTGAATGCTTCGGATACAGATTTCAAAAAGCTGGCATCTTCAATCAAAAACGCAGATGGTGCATCTGAAAAGATGGCCAATACCATGAATGATAACCTGAAAGGAAGCATCACGATTGCAGGTTCTGCATTAGAAGGCTTTGGCATCAACGTATACGAAAAGATGGAAAAGCCACTTAAGAGTGCAGTAGACGCTGGTACGGAAGATATCAACCGGTTATCAGAGGCATTTACGACTGGCGGACTGAATGGAGTAGTTGAAGAAGCAGGAAAAATATTCAATGACACCTGTGACGAGGTGGATAAATTTGGACCGGCAGCAGAGGGCATCGTTGAACCGATTCGAGATATCGTGAATACTGGCGAAACACTTGCGAAAGCGGTATTGCCGGAATTGAGATCAGGATTGAAATTTACTGCGGAAAATTTGGATAACCTAATACCGCTTGTAACAGCGGCCGCGATTACATTTAAGACTTTTAATACACTTGGAAAGGCGACGGCAAAAACTACAAAACTAAATGCAACGGCGACAAAAGCGTTAGCAACAATGGAAGCAAAAAATGCCTTGCAGCTGACGGCGACAAATGGTGGGCTGACGGTAAGACAGACATTGCTTGCCGTATATAATGGACAGATTAAAGTGACGACAGCACTGACTGGAATGTGGGCCAGAGCTCAAAACACGCTGAATAAAGCAATAGAGACAAATCCGATAGGTGTGGCAGTAGCGGCAACGGCGGCAATGGTTGCGATTGCAACGGTTATGAGAAATAAGCTGTCTGAGCAGACGGAAGCAGAAAAAGCGCATTCAAGAGAGTTGAAAGAGTCTACAAAAGAAGCAGAGGCAAATCTGAAAGTGGCTCAGGAGAGAAAGCAGTCTTATGAAGACCTGGTGGCTACTCAGGATAAACAGGCGGCAGCAGATCTGATCGAGTTAAATAGTCTACAGTCACTGAGCAATGAATTGAGTACGATAGTTGATTCCAATGGAAAAGTTAAAGATGGAGAAGCAGACAGAGCGGCATTCATCACGTCTCAGTTATCGTCGGCGCTTGGAATAGAGATCAATCTTACTAATGGCCAGATTCAAAACTATCAAAAACTGCAGGAAGAGATCCAGAAGACGATTCAGCAGAAGAGGATAGAGGCTGTGCTTACTTCTCAGGAAGCGAAATATAAAGAAGCTGTAAACAACCAGATGCAGGCGGCTCAAGAGGCTAGTGAAGCATATACAGCTAAGAAAAAGGCAGAGAATACTGTAAAAAAAGAAAGCGCCAAACTGGAAGAACTGCAGAAAGAAAAAAGCGATGCCGTTGTGCAAGGAAATAAGGCTCTTGTAGCAACGTTGGATGCAAAGATACAGAAACAAAAAGAAGATGTAGATAATGCCAATAAGGCACTGGAAGCTAATAAAGACGCATATAAGGAGAGCTCTGATACACTGGCGCAATATGCGAGTGACATTGAGCAGTATACTCAGCTGGCGGAAGCGGCAGCGAGTGGAAATGCAGATGCAATCGAAGCGGCAGTTAATAAAATTACTGCAGGAGTAAAAACTGCAAATAATGCTACAAGCGAGGAGCTCCAGAAGCAGGTAGTTGAAGTATCTAAGACGGAAGATCTGATCCGGCAGGAAGTGAAGAATAAAACACCGGGATTCACAGAAGAGATGCAGAAACAGGCATCTGAAGCCACAAAAGCAGCTCTGGAAGAATTTGCTAAAGCAGCACCAAAATCTGCAGATGAACTGAAAAAAGTTCCACCGGCCGCAATAGCTGCATTGATAGCCGGAGACATGAAAGGTCAGCTGTCATCAGAAGCGAAAGGTGCTGTAGATGGCATATTAGATCAATTCGATGGATTGGACGAGAAGACAAAGAAGAAATTCGCTAATGCAGTATATGGTGCACTGGAAGGATTGGAAGGCTTTGACGAACTGAAAGATCCGGCAAAAGAAGGCGTAGATGAATTCCTGGAGTCTTTGAGATCGGCCCTAGATGAACATTCTCCGTCTAAGAAGACAGAAGAGATCTTCACGCTTGCGATGGATGGTGCGGCAAACGGTGTTGAAGCCGGAAAAGAGAACGTATTAACCAAAGCAGGAGAATTTGTATCAGCATTCCTGAATGTGTTTGCATCAGGTGATGTTGGGAAACAATTGGAAAACCTTGGAAACAAAGTGATGTCGTATTTTGGAATAGGAGTATCATCCAAAACCAAAGATTCGGCATCTGCAGGAAAAGCTAATGCAGACGCGGCCAACAAAGGAGCCGGAAGTGTAAGCCCGATAACGACAGGACAAGGATTTGGTACCAAGTTCGCATCTGGAATCGGCGGATTGGTTAGAAAAGCAAGATCCGCGGGAAAAGGCAATGCAGACGCGGCCAACAAAGGAGCAGGAAGTGTAAATCCGAACGGCACAGGAGGAAAATTCGGAACACAGTATAGTTCTGGTGTAAGTAGTAAAACGAGGCAGGCGAATTCGGGAGGAAAATCTCTTGGAAACAATGCGAAATCTGGAGCTGGCAGTGTGAGCGGTCATGATCCTGGATATAATTTCGGCAAAGGTTTTGTAGGAGGAATCGGATCGTGGATCAAGGGTGCAGCATCAAAAGCTGCCGAAATGGCGAAAGCAGCATATAAAGCGGCGAAGCATGCGCTGGATGAACACTCTCCATCAAAATTAACAAGAAAACTGGGACGCTGGTTCAGCGAAGGTTTTGGACTTGGAATTGATGATGAGACAAAAAGTGCTGTGCAATCTGCAGAAGCAGTAGCTGAGAAAGCAGTATCTGCGATAGATACTGAGGCGATAGCAGATAAATTAAAAGGGCTTGACTTGGCAGAAATAATGCCGCAAGTATATGCGACTGTTGCGGATCAGCAAAACTACATGGAAAGAAAATTAACGACTCCAGTAGCGAGTATGGAAAACCATAGGTGGAGAAATAATAACACGCAGACTGTACAGATGTCAGAAGAAGATATAGAAAAGCTGGCAAAAAGTTTCGCAAGAGCTGCGTCGAAAGAAATCGCTTCGGAGATGGACGGAATGAAGTTTACGGCTAATCAAAGAGAACTTGGAAGATTTATAAGGGAGGCGAAAGCATGATACCGGATATTTATTATGTAAATAGTGAAAACGAGAAGATCGATCTGCTGAAGCCTCCATATCTTTTGCAGACGGGAACGATTATGGATTCAAAATGGGCCTATGAGAGCAAAGAAACGCGGACTGGAGGAAAAATAACTTCCATAAAGAAATCACTGGAAGAAAAAAGTCTGACACTCAGTATCATAAATTTCGGGAGAGATTCTTACGAAAGAGCGATTGACAATTTGTATGAAACATTTGAAAAAGATGTGCTGAACAAATCGCCGGGCAGACTGTATGTTGGAAAAATGTATTTGGAATGTTATGCGTTCTCTTCGGAAAAATCTGAATGGGAGAGCGATGCAGAGCTGATGAATGTAAATCTTACAGTTGTGGCAGAAAATCCGATTTGGGTGGGAGAAGACAATTATACATTTCACAGCTATGGGATTAGTTCGGACGACAATAAACGATATCCGGGAAGATATCCGTACCGTTATGCAAACGGGCTAACAAGTAACTACATCGTTAATCCACATTATACGGAAGCAAACTTCGAGATGATTATATATGGACCGGTAATCAATCCGCAGGTGACGATGGGTACAAACACCTATCTGGTCAACATTGTCCTGGAAGAGGGTGAATACCTCCAGATTAACAGTAGAGATAGAACAATCATAAAAGTCCTGAGAAACGGAGAACGAGCAAATGCGTACCATTACCGGCAGAAGGGAAGAGAATTCTTTCAAAAGATCCAACCGGGACGACAGATGATCCAGTGGACGGGAAAATTCAATTTCGACTTGACTGTTTATGAAGAAAGGAGCGAACCAAAATGGAACGTGCATCAAGCGCATTAGATGGAACTACGGAAAAAATCCAGAGCCTTACAGTAGACGGTTCTGGAATATTCCCTCTGAGATTCATAACAGCAAAGCCGACCGGAGAGGAACAGGGGGAGCTATCTGACAGCGCAGAGGTAGATCTGGATGTCGGGGACACGAATGATTTCGAAATTAATACAGCGGTGTCAGAATATGACGCTAAACGCATAGGATACGGTTGCAAAATATTTATTCCAGGAACAGAATACGGAGGAATAATAGGAGACATAGAGTCCAATACGAATGAAGAAAAAGTTGTGATACGAGGAAGAACTTGGAGAGGAATGCTGCAATATAAAGTAGTAGAGCCACCGGCCGGACAGGACCATCTGGTTTTGTCAGGTGAATTAAATACAGCAATCCGAACATTGATAGGAGATCGCTTCGGCGATCTCATGGTTATTCCAGAAGTGGATACAGGCATAACAATAAAAAGCTGGCAGGTAGACCGCTATGTAACATTATACGATGCACTACAGAAATTGGTGAGTAACTACGGCTGTAGACTACAGATCCAGTACGCACAGCCAGAAGGACTGGAATATGGCTATGTAACAGTGCAGGCGGTACCGATAGTAGATTATTCTGAACAGTTGGAATACAGCCAGGAAGAGGGTATATACGTAACGGTCCGGGACTGCAGGAATGGCGTCAACCATTTGGTGTGCGTCGGAGAGGGAGAAAAACAGGATCGAGTCGTGCTACACCTATACGTACAGAAAAACGGAACTATTGGGAAAAAACAGTACTACACCGGATTGAATGAGATATCTGCAGTATACAACTATTCCAGTGCGGAAGCAGACAAACTGGAAGAAGATGGAACAAAACGGCTTAAAGAACTACAGAATTATAAAAAATGTGAAATGACAATCGATAATGCAGATCTGGAGATAGGTGACATCGTAGCCGGCTATGATGCGGTTACGAATACACAGGTTATCAAACCAGTCATACAAAAGATCCTGAAGATCCAGGACGGGAAAATAACTATTGACTACAGCGTGAAAGGAGAAGATGAGTAAATGGCGGGAATGAAAGGAATAACGGTTAACACAGCACCGGAAGCCGAGCCGCATATATATGCTGAAGATGATGCAGCTGTATATCAGGCAATATTTGGCGGTGACGGTGTGTCTACCATTGGGCAGGCTTGTAAAGCAACCATACTTAGCAACAATAAAGTAAGAGTGGCGGACGGAGTAATCTGCGTGGGTGGACATATGGCAAGAATCCCGTATGGAGAATATGAAGATTGCGAGATTATGAATGGACAGTCGGAAAAAAATAGAAACGACATTATTGTAGCGAAATTCGAAACCACTGGTACTGGTGGAATTGATACCATGACTTGTGAAGTGATTCAGGGAACGGCCGGAGAGACTGCTACAGATCCAGAGCTTGCACAAGACGATATATATACCGGCGGAAAGACAAGGGAACTCCCACTGTACAGGGTAAAGATAGAGGGACTGAGTATAGTAGCAGTAGAGCAGATGTTTAAACTAAAACCAACGGCGGAAGAACTAAAGCTGTTGATTGAGTCCGTTGACAAGAAAATGACTAATAAAACACCAATTTACGGGACCACAGCTCTTATTGAAACCCAAGCTAATAGTTATAAAGACACAACTGTGAAATTTGGAAAAACTTTTTCGAAAGCACCTGTCGTGGTGATATCGCTATCCGGTGGATCACAAAATACAAAATCGTTCGGAGTACAGGTTTTAAGTACGACCGCCAGTAGTTTCGTTGTTCGTACTGTTAACGGAAACAATTCAAGTTTGACTATTATGGTTAACTGGTGCGCATTTCCAAAGGGGGCATAGATGAGAATATTACAGTTTAAGGTGGCTGGCCAGAACCTTAGTAAGGACGGAGACTTCTCTGGTATTGTGGCCGGAACAAAGGGATACCTGCATACAGAATATAATTTCGATTCAGAATGGGACGGTTGCAGGAAAGCGGCCGTCTTCTGCCGATACGAAAAAGAATATCCTGTCCCGATCATGAATGGCAAATGCAAAGTACCAGATGAAATTACGGGATATAAACGTTGGAAAGTATATCTGGTAGGAGAAAAAGCAGGATATCGTATCACAACGAATGAAGTGGAGGTGTATCAATCATGACCGTAGAAGAAGCATTAGCAGCATCGGTGGTCGAACCGGTCAACGACATTTTTGAAATCGACCCGGAAACCCGTGTGATTACAGTGCCAGCGTCAGAAAAGATCTTTGGTGTATCACATGACGGAAACACTGAGCGAAAACATTTTCGCTGTTCCAAAATCGTAGGGGACAACATCGATCTGTCTACCATGCACCTGTACATCAATTACCAGAATGCCAACGGACAGAAGTATCCTTATCTGGTAGAGGACGTACAGACGGACGGTGACTATATCACATTTTCATGGCTGATTGGTCCAGATGTAGTCGAATACAAGGGACAGATCAAGTTTGTTGTCTGCACCAAGAAATCCGATGGAACAAAATCAGAATGGAACACAACTCTTGCAGAAGGTACCGTACTGGAAGGTCTGGAAGCCGCAAACGAGGTGGTGGAACGGAATCCGGATATCATCGAGCAGATCTTAACCAGATTGGATAGTATAACAGAACCAGTTATACAAGAATCATCTGCGAAAAGGATCACAAGAATTACTGATGGTAGGAAAGAAGAAGTTGCAGCCGCAGTAAGTTTCATCGATGATGATTGCCGATCAGCAGCGTATGCTACGTTATTCCCATTGATCAAAGAGCTGGATATTCCATATACGTTGGCTTGCCCTCCCGGGAAAATAGGTGCGGATTTGTACATGACACAGGAACAATTATTAGAAATGTATAATTACGGCGTAACCATATCATGTCACACATGGGCAGAAACGAACATGGATACTTTATCAAAAGAACAGTTAGAAGAAAATTTAAAAAAGTGTGTAGAAAGATACAGAGAATGGGGAATAACAGATGTTAATTCCTATGCTTATACTCAGGGGAAATATTCAGCGAATAACATGTCGGTGGTAAAAAAATATTTTGATATGGGATTTTTAGTCGATAAAGGTATCAATACCGCTCCTTATGAGTCATATTATATGCGCCGTGTTGGATTGTTCCCGACAGACGGAAGTTTCTCTCTTGCTGATGCAAAAATATACGTGGATAAATTGTTAACATCTGGTGGATGGTTAATCTTCATGACGCATTGTTGGACAAGTACTTTTAATGCCACAGAGTTTAAAGAACTTGTAAGTTACATTAAAGGGAAAAGTGTTCAGATTATTGATGTGAACGAAATGATAGAAAAGACAGGAAATGTCGTTGATATTGGGTATTACAAAAAGGATGATTTGAACACCGGAAAGCACTATTTTATCGTTGATTCTACTGGGAAAATCTGGACTGATCAGTTTTCCTCTGATACAGGAGAGAAAATAGAAACGATAGAACTTACTATCATGACAAGTTATGAGATTGGAAAAGAAACATCAAGTTCCTATAAAGGGAAATTGCTACCTCTGACTAGCACGAATACGAAGTTTAAAGTGTGTGAACCTGTAGATGTTACAGATTGTTTGGAAGTTTTAATCACTGGTTGGAGTTACAGTGGATATGGAATCTATTCATTTTTGGATGAGAGTGGAGAATGTATATCTGCAAAGTGGTCAACAAAATCTATATCCGAAGGCGGAGATCCAGTAAAAGAAGAAAGAGTAAAAGTACCGGCCGGGGCAAAAACGCTCATAATCGCAGGACATTCCGATTATCTTCTGCCGGCATTATCGAAAGTGAGGCAGTGAAACTGAAAGAGATCAGAGCGGGACCGTAACGGGTCTTATTTTTATACGCAAAATTAAAGAATCGAGGTACATAGAGTGTATGTAGACGTAAACACAATTATTACTGCTGGAAGCTTATTAACGGCCGTAGTGGTTATCTTTTCCGCTGTTTTCGCAGTATACAAGTGGTATTTAAGACAGAATGAGCAGGATAAAGAGATAGAAAGAATGAAATCAGAACAATGTTTGCTTACTTATGGAATTCTGGCTTGTCTGAAAGGTTTGAAAGAACAGGGATGTAATGGACCTGTTACAGAAGCAATAGACAAGATTCAGAAGCATATAAATAAGCAAGCGCATGATCAGGAGGATTAAGCATGGATATTAGTACAATAGGAACAGTAGTAGGGATCGTAGCAATCTGTTATGTAATTGGACTTGGCTGCAAGGCATATGAGAAAATTCCAGATAAATGGATTCCGGTCATCATGGCTGTATGTGGCGGAGTTCTGGGTGTTGCCGGACTCTATACAATGCCGGACTTTCCAGCCGGTGATGTGATCAATGCAGTTGCGGTCGGAATGGCCAGCGGATTAGCGGCAACTGGAGTAAATCAGTTGTATAAGCAGCAGTGTAAGTAGAGGGCGAATAATCGTCCTCTTATTTTTGAAAGGAATGAAGATATGAAAGATTATGTAGAAGTAAATGAAGAAAAATGTGGAGAGGTACATAATTGTATGTGCGTAAAATCAGTCGATGGAAAAACATATTGCCGTGGATGCGGAAGTGTTATAGCGGAACATATTAACAGCACAAAGCATATGGAGAAATAAAGGATACGTGCGACGTCGCACAGAAAGGAGCAATTATGGCACATTTATTTTTAATAGCCGGACACGGAGCCGGTGACAGTGGAGCTGTTGGATACGGTTACACCGAGGCAGAGAGAGTCCGTGCACTTGCAAGACGAATCGCAGCGTATGGAGGAAGTAATGTTACTCTTGGAGATACAAACCGGAACTGGTATGTTGATAAAGGTATCAGCTCACTCAAAATCTCAAAGGATTGGCAGATCCTGGAACTTCATATGGACAGCAATGTATCGACAGCCAAAGGTGGTCATGTAATTATTAAAGAAGGATATAATCCGGATCAGTATGACACGGCGCTTGCTAACTTCATTGTTTCCTTCTTCCCTGGAAGAGCAAATAAGATTGTAGGCAGAGCGCATCTTGCAAATGTCAATCTCGCAGCTGCAAAAGGTTACAGCTACCGGTTGCTGGAAAATGGATTCATTACAAACCAGGGGGATCTCAACAAGTTCAACAGCCAGATTGACGATCTCGCAAGAGGGATCCTCAAAGCATTCGGAATCTCGTCTGCAGCACCAGTAGCATCAGTTAAGAAGAAAGCAGAACCAATCGACGGAGAGATCAAGGCTGGTGGAGCATTCCAGAACAAGACCGATAAGTTCGGTACAATTTCATACCAGGCACACATGAGAAGTGCTGGCTGGGGAGCTTGGCAGTCTGACGGATTAATGGTCGGTTCAACAAACCAGAATCGCCGGATCGAAGCACTGCACATCCAGCCGGTCGGAAAAACAGATGTTGTTGTCCATATGAAAGGGATCGGAAACAAAGAATACAAGAACATCACCAAAGACACACTGATCGGAACCACCGGACAGAACAGAAGACTGGAAGCAATCCGGATCACCGGAAAGGAATCTTTCTACCTGTACAGAGTCCACCAGAAGAGTATTGGCTGGTCAGAATGGGCCAACAACGGAGAGTGGGCTGGTACGACTGGAAAAGGTCTGCAGATGGAAGCACTTGAGATCAAGAAGTCCATGTTCAGTGTTGAGCCACACGTACAGAGCAAAGGATGGCTGCCACCAAAAGCCGCAGAGAATGTGATCGGTATCACCGGCCATGCATTACGTCTGGAGGCAATCCGGATCAACCCATATGGAAAGACCATTAAGGCAAAGGCCCACATTCAGAGCAAAGGCTGGGTGGATTACGGCATGATTACCAAAGATACGATTATCGGAACCGTAGGCGAAAAGAAACGTATCGAATGCTTATGCTTTGAAGGTGACTTCGAATACCGTGTTCATATCCAGAGTTCCGGATGGACAGACTGGACAAGAGCCGATGGAGTAGCAACTCTTGGAACCGTAGGCCAGGAACTTAGAATCGAGGCTATTCAGTTTAGATAATTTGAAAAACTGGAAGAATTTTCCAACACTATTCTGCTGGAAAATATTGTATCCTTATTATAAGGATGTGATACATATGAAAGAATTTTCAAAAAACCTTAAGACATTAAGAGCTAAACAAGGATTATCTCAAAAAGAGCTGGCTAATCAGCTGCATGTGGAACGCTCGACGGTTGCCGGTTGGGAAACTAAAGACAGAGTGCCGGATGCAGAGATACTGATCAGACTGGCAGCAGTTCTGAATACCTCAATAGATAATTTACTGAAAGGGTGAAAACAATTTGCCCCTTTAATGCCCCTTTTTGAGGTTTGAGTAAAAGAAAAGCACTGGAAAACGTTGAGTTTCCAGTGCTTTATAAAATATGTTCAATGCGGAAAAAGGGACTTGAACCCTCACAGGATTGCTCCCACTAGAACCTGAATCTAGCGCGTCTGCCATTCCGCCATTTCCGCTTGACAAAAAGTATCTTACCATAGTCTGACGGAAAATGCAAACGTTTTTTGTAAAAAATTGAAATTTTTTTAATTTTTTCTTCAAATACGATTTTTAGCCGTTCTAATTAATCTCAATCCCATTTACCTCAAGATGATCATCAATCGCAATCACCAGACAGCGGCGGCCGTCAATCTCACGTGTCTCTACCAGATCGGCACGTTCGGGATTAACTTTGACTACCACGTCCGGTGTCTCAATCTGGAAAGTCTTAGCACTGGCAATGTTGGATGCAAGCAGTGTACCATGTACACCGACTGTTTCATCAAATTCATCATCGAATGATTCCAGCTTTTCTTCGGCAACACCGCTGCGTGTCAGGAGCTTCTTGACATCGGTCTTGGATAATTCCAGCGGTTCCGGTTCTTCCTTGGCCTGTTCGATCATTTCGTTTAAGTTATCGTGGATATTGCGGACCACTTCGTAGTTACTGTCTTCGCCGAGGGTGTCGCTTACGATTGCCTGGAAGGTTGTCTTCTGGTCGCCTGCAGTCAGTGGTGTTGTGCTTCCAAGGACATGTTCTACGAAATATGGCTGTAACTCTTCCGGTTTCTTCGTATAATAAAGAACATTATGTACATCGGCTGCACGATCCTGGAAGGCCGGGAATAAGAATCCTTTGACCGGAGCCTCTACGAACCAGTCGCGGATGCGGTCTTCGATGTTATTTGTCTGTGCATTGTATGTAAGTCCGGCTTTTGTAAGATTGACCGGGCAGATACTGCAGAGGATGTGTTCGTATACAGTGTCGGATGCATCTTCCATCTCCAGACCATCTTTCGTCTTGCCCGGAACATCGTATACGGCATGGATCAGGATGATATAGTAGTTCTCGCCGTATTCATAACTTTCCACAACTTTATCATAGAATTCTTCGAGAAGAAGGTCGTCCTGAAGCTTGCTGTTCTTTAATTTCATCAGAAATTCCTGTGTGCCGCCGTTCAATTCCTGGTCGAGAGGGAATTCCATGTTGATGAGGTTCTTTCCGATCGTTCCGGAAAGTGTATGTTTGAAGATATCAAAATATTTGAAAGCCTCTTCTTCCGGTAAAGATAAGAAGGCTTTTTTCATTTCCATTTTTTTCTCTTTTTCGTGATCGACATAGCATCCACAGATACGTGTGATGGCGCAATTTTCAGGAGAAAACTGTTTGCGGATCTCTAATACTTCTTTTTTGTTCATATTTGTCACTTCCTTATTAATCATATGCTGGGAGGATATTTTAACCCCAGTATCATAAAATGTTAGCATATCAGCCGGGAAAAAACAATCATAGACCATTGTAAAAGATGGGGCGGGAACGTATAATAATAGATAGAATATGTCAAAATACGTAACTATTCAACACTGGAAAATATGGGGAAAGGGATAGTTATAGTAAAAAAGAAAGGGAAATAAGAATATGGGGAATATATTCGACATTTTAGGACCGGTGATGGTAGGTCCATCCAGCTCACACACAGCGGGAGCAGTCAGGATAGGTATGGTTGCAAGACAGTTGTTCGGCCGTCAGCCGGAGAGGGCAGAAGTCTATTTACATGGTTCTTTTGCTGCAACAGGAAAGGGGCATGGAACGGACCGGGCGCTGATCGCCGGATTATTGGGGATGATGCCGGACGATATGCGGATACCGGACAGCTACGAAGTTGCAAAAGACATGGGGATGGATTTTGTAATGAAGAATAAGAACATCAAGGGTGCACATCCGAATACTGCCCAGATTATTATGGAAGCAGAGGGCGTACCACAGATGAAAATCCAGGCACATTCCATCGGAGGCGGACGTATCTGCGTCTGTAAATTAGACGGGATTGATGTGAATTTCAGCGGAGAGAGCTGTACGCTTATTATCCGTAATGTGGACGAACCGGGACGAATCATGGAGGTTGCTGCCGCGCTCAGTAAAGCCGAGATCAATGTGGCGACCATGCAGGTGTTCCGTGACAAACGTGGCGGAACGGCCGTTATGGTGGTAGAGACAGACCAGGTGATCCCGCAGAGTGCGATCGATGAACTGGAGAGCAAGCCGGGAATTATCCGTGTGAAATTTCTTGATCCGAATGGATCGGTATAGATAATGGAGGAAAAGAACATATGTCATATCAGTCAATGGAAGAGGCGAAACTGAGAGGGGAAAAAGAGAACATTCCATTCTGGAAAGCAATCCAGTTAGAGGATGCACAGGAACGGGATGTGAAGATTGAAGATTCCTGGGAAAAGATGAAATACATGTGGCAGTCCATGCTGGACGCGCTGGACGCATATGAGCCAGACAAGGTATCAAGAAGTGGTCTGGTCGGAACAGAAGGCGGGCTTATGGACAATTACCGTGAGAATGAAGAACCGTTGTGTGGGGATTTTGTCTCAAAGGTGATGTCTAATGCACTGAAGATGGGGTGTAATAATGCCTGTATGAAACGAATTGTTGCGGCACCCACAGCAGGAGCCTGCGGTGTACTTCCGGCAGTACTTGTTACTTATTATAAAGAATACAATGTCCCGGAAGAAAAGATGATAGAAGCCATGTATGTGGCAGCCGGACTTGGTCAGATCATTGCCAACCGGGCATATCTTGCGGGAGCATCGGGAGGATGTCAGGCAGAGATCGGTTCCGGTTCGGGAATGGCAGCCGGGGCAATCTGCTATATCAAAGGCGGAGATACGGATCAGATCGGACATGCCTGTGCGATGGCATTGAAGAACCTGATAGGACTTGTATGTGATCCGGTAGGAGGTCTGGTAGAGGTACCGTGTGTGAAACGTAATGTAGGCGGTGCAGTGAATGCGCTGGCGGCAGCGGACATGGCACTGGCAGGGATTACAAGTAAGATACCTGTCGATCAGGTGATAGATGCGATGAAAGAAGTCGGAGATAAGATGGACGTATCATTGAGAGAAACCGGTGTCGGCGGTGTTGCCGGAACACCTGCAGCACAGGAAGTAGTAGAAAAATTAGGGATGTAGCGCAAGCTACATCCCCTTTTTAAGAGAGCGTTGTTTTTAAATCGGTGCTATGAAAATAAGCGTGTGCTTTATCGAATAATTTGTTGCACAGGACCGTATAAACAGAACCAAACAGGTTGGCACCAATTCGGAGTGCTACTGCATATGGCATTCCAAACAGACCGGACGCAATGGAAAGCGCTCCAAATGTATTGAACACTGTCTGCCAGGAATATCCTGCCGAATATCCGACACCGATTCCGCCGATGATTCCGATATAGGCATACATAGACTCAGGAAGAACCGTATACAGAACAACGAATAACAGACCTCCTACGATGTTGAACATCCAACGCTTTCCGGAACGTGCGACACAGTCATTTGTAAACGGAAGACACACGGACATACATGCGATACCTGCCCACATAGCTCTTGGAAGTCCGAGCAGGGACATGATGAGCATCGCAGATGACACGATGAATGTCAGCTTGATATACCATCTGCTACGTGCGGAATGAATGTTGAATTCCTGGAACAGATGAGAAAATTTACGCCGGTAAGGACGATTCTTCTGATTCTTATAGAAAATGATCATACAGAGGATCATTCCGACAAGGAGTCCTTCAATTCTTAAAATATAGGCATGTCCGATTACATCATATCCAAATAATAATAGATAGCCAAGGACAAAAGTAGAGTGATTGTACATGATCACATTGTGGCATCCGAGGATCATCAGCAGCATGATACAGACCACATTGACAAAGAATGCCGGAACCGGGGATACCATGTTGGCAAGACGGGGACCTGCCATAAGGATTGCGTAGATACCTGCGATAGAGGCAAGTCCGTGTGTAGTACGGATTCCGAAATCGGCCTGCCTGAGAACCAGCACGGCCAGAAGCACGGTAACTCCGACAACACTGTTGTCATTTCCGATGAATTTACTATATAAAGATACAACGGCGACACAGAATACCATTACAAGATATACTTTAAAGTTGTAAATGAGTATGTGACGGCGTTTTTCTTTTTTATCGGTTGTGTTTTTAATCAGCTGTTTGGAGCCGGTCGAGCTTAGTTGTAGTTCCTGGTAAAATGTCATAATAAAATCTCCTTTATTTTTTTTGTGAAGAAAGAATCTCGTTCGCTTCACGGATTAGTTGGAATAAAGTCTCGAATTTCTCTTTCTTCATATTTTTCTGTAATGTATAGAGTGGATCCAGATAGTAATAGTACATACGGTCAATCTCATCTTTTCCGGCACCGGTAATGCGGATGCAGTAACTGCGGCGGTCGGACGCAGAGGCCTCTTTACAGATAAACCCTTTGGATTCCAGATGGTCGGTCAGGCGGCTTACGATAGTCTTACTGATGCCCATAGCGTTGGTAATCTGTCTTGGGGTCAGTGGTTCTTCCGAAAGCGCGATCCGGAACAGAAAATCAATCTCCTGAGCAGAAGTGTGCTCTGATTTTCCGGATTTCCGGATCGCCATACTTGCGAAATGCCGGAGGTCGCCTTGTTTTGATACGATATCGGTCCAGTTTTTGTCTTTCATAGTTGCTCCTTTATAATAGTTTACTTTGTAAACAATTGCGATAAGTACTATAATAGATATAGGAGAAAATGTCAAGGGGATCTATGGAAGTACCTTTGGTTTATAAAAATAAAAAAGTTTGTAACGAATTGAGGAAAAATGACTCTTAATAGTAAAAGAAGATATAAATGAGAGAAGAGAGGTGAGTTCATGGAATCTTTTGAGGAAGTATATCAGAAATATTTAAAAGAGGTATATTGTTTTCTGCTGAGATTATCCGGAGACAGAGAAATAGCAGAAGAACTTACCCCAGCAGACATTTGCCATTGCATTTGAAAAATTGGAAAATTTCAGAGGTGAATGTAAATTATCGGTGTGGTTATGTCAGATTGCGAAGCATGAATATTATGCGTGGACAAAAAAGCAGAAAAGATATGCAAATAAATTAGATGAAAATCATGCAGATCAAGGGGAGGATTTATTAAATGGCATAATCAATCAGGAAAATGGACAGATCATCCGAAAGATTCTACATGACTTACAGGAACCGTACAAAGAAGTATTCATGCTGCGGGTGATGGGAGAGGTATCATACAGAGATATCGGACAGTTATTTTCAAAAAGTGAAAGCTGGGCGAGAGTGACCTATTACAGAGCCAAGAAAATGATTGTAGAAAAGATGGGAGGCGCAGGCAATGATGAAATGTGAGATTATCAGAGATCTGATACCGTTATATCTGGATAAGGTATGCAGCGAAGATAGCAGAAAACTGGTGGAAGAGCATTTAGCAGAATGTAGTGAATGCAGGAAATATATGAAAGAATTAGAGACGGAACTGGAAGCGGTGAAACAGAAAAAAGAAGAAGATCTGGATGAAAAGCGGTTGTTACAGGAAGGAGCGGAGCGTATGAAGGAAATCGGCAGGAAAAGTATCGTAGATAAGATGATTATTGTGGATACATTACTAAATTTCTTATTGATCGTAACGGCTGTAGTATTGTGCAAACGGCAGATAGATATCGAAGGTGCCGATGCGGGATATTATATAGCAGCCATGGTATTCAGCTTTGGATTTATTATCACATTCTTCATATGTGACTGCATCACACTGGTTCAGAAATGGAAGAGAAGAAAAATGCAGACGGAGTGGGAGTATAAACAGATTCCGATCTGTGAAAGTTATGCGAAGATATCTATAGGGGTAAAAGTAATCGTTGTATTTATGCTGGTATGTGCGGCTTGTATATTGGGATTTTCACAGTTTGGAGGAATGTTTTCTATTTAATGCATTATGGCGGCTGTCACCGATCGGAATAAACTTACAAGGTCCTATCCTGTGCTGACTCCAACATGGGGAAATTCTAAAGCAAAAAAGTTGACCTAAAAACGAGCTCACAAAAAATCCAAACTCGACATTCGTCTCAGACAGTGGATTTTTTGTGAGCAAACGGTCAACTTTTTTACTTAAGAATTACCAACCATGAGTCCGTATGCACAGGATAGGACCTTGTAAGTTTATTCCTGCGGTTTCGCATGCCATAATAATTAAATGGAGAACTGTAAGCTTTTATTAGGGTTCTGGGATTTGGCCTAGTGAATTAAATAGAAACTTGACAACTATAGTTGTCATCTGTTAGAATTTAAATGACAAGAAAAGTTGTCAAAATATGATTGATAAAGGAGATGAGCATTTGCCTTTACTAAACCGATTGAAGGAATACAGATCAAGACTTGGCGTCAATCAGACCGAGATGGGAAAGCTCGCAGGCGTATCCAGACAGACGATCAGCCAGATAGAGAGAGGAGACTATTCGCCGTCAGTAACACTCGCATTAAAGATTGCGAAGATTTGTGAAGTCAGTGTAGAAGATATTTTTATATATGAAGAGGAGATAAATGATGAAGGAAAAGAAAAGTAGTTATTTTACCGCAACGTGGAAGATGCTCGCGGCAGTGATAATCGGGGGAATCGCCGGAGGCGTGTCGGTAGTCATCTATGAACTGATGAAAAAAGGAATAGATGCAGGAATCAGAACGATTAACGGAACGATTCAGCAATATATATTTCCAGCTCTGATTATAATCGCGGTTGTTACGGTAGTTGTGGGTGAATACAGTTTATACCGGTTAAAGAATGTATACAAAGAAATGAAGGATGCAGATGAGGACAGATTCTATGAACTGGATTACGAAGAAGAAAAATGGGGAGCGTGGACCAGTGGGGTTAATTTGGTGTCACAGGTGGCCTGCATCATAATTTTATCCTTTGGATATTCTTTGAAGTATATAGAATCAGGAAAATCCAGATATTTTTTATTCGCCTGCATTATATTTATACTGTGCTATTTCTACGATATTTATCTTTCTGTACGTTATGTAAAAGCGATACAGGCGGCACATCCGGAGAAAAAAGGTGATCCAACTTCAAGCAAATTTACGGAACAGTGGGTGGAAAGCTGTGATGAAGCAGAAAAAGAAATTATATACAAAAGTGCATATAAGACGTATATTGTATTGAACAAAGTAATACCGATATTATTGTTGCTTACATTAATAGCAAATATGTTCTTGAATACTGGTATATTGGCGGTTCTTGTTGTAGCTGTCATTTATCTGGTCACAGGAATGACGTATATCAGATCCTGTATGGTTTCAAAAGCGAAAAAGCTTGGATAACGTGCAGTTGGCAGGTTCTGTTAATGAACGGTTCCAATATTATGAAAAGTTAGTCGCGGAGCTGACAATGATGAGTGATATGTTCATGCGGAACGTGTTAAACATTCTGGAATGTGCGGAATATGTATTAAGAGTTATTACTGAAAATGATGATCTGGAATTAACAGAAGTTGTTGTTCAGAAAGATTACAAGAATTTACAGGGGAGATCAGCCATACTTGACTGTGTGGCTGTGAATGGCAGAAAAGAAATATATGATATAGAAGTACAGCAGGAAAAAGCCGGAGCAATTCCAAAAAGATTGCGATATCACAGCAGTATAATAGATGTACATAGTCTGTATACAGGAGAAGAGTTTGAAAAGCTGCCGGAATCGAAGGTCATTTTTATTGTAGATGAGGAATCAGATGCTGGAGTTGAACCTATCTTACATATCAAACGGACTGTAAGAGAAACAGGCGGAGATTATAATGATAAAAGCGAAATTATATATATTAATGCCAGGATGAAAGAAGACACAGAACTGGGTAGATTGATGCATGATTTTCATTGTACAAAGGCAGAGGACATGTATAGCGAAGTATTGGCAAAGAGGGTAAGAGTATTGAAAGAGACACGGGAAGGAGTGGAAACCATGTGTAAAGAGATGGATAAGATTTATCAAGTAGGTGAAGAATCTGGAAAAGAAAAAGGAAAATATGAAACAGCAATGAAGTTGCTTGAATTAGGAGCAAGGGAAGACATGATTGCAGAAGCAGTAGGACATAGTGTAGAAGAAATAAAACGTTGGAAGAACGATATGAAACGTCAGTAATGATATTGTAAAAAATTAGAAAGATGGAAAAGGAGAATCTATGATGAAAGTATTTGCATACAGAAAATGCAGCACCTGCATGAAAGCATTAAAGTGGCTGGAAATACACAACGTAGAATTTGAAGAACGAGCAATTAAAGAAGAAAATCCAACTTACGAAGAATTAAAAGAATGGTACACAATGAGCGGACTTCCACTCAAAAAGTTCTTCAATACCAGTGGTATGATATACAAACAGATGAACCTGAAAGACAAATTAAAAGAAATGACCGAAGACGACCAGTTAAAACTCCTGGCAACCGACGGAATGCTCGTAAAACGCCCATTAGTAATCGGAGATAATTTCGTTCTGACCGGCTTCAAAGAAAAAGAATGGGAAGAGAAACTGCTATAAGTTAAAATATATTATCATAATTATATGAATTCCAGGTAAACACCAGACGTCCGGAAAAATAAAAATATATTTTGATATTCAAAATACTTGACAAACAAAAATTATTGATATATACTTTGACAGTCAAAATAATTTAGAATCAAAATAAATCAGAGGTATTTATAATGACTGGAAGAATATGTGGGACAGGATCTTGCGTACCATCATTTGCAATGGACAACAATGACATTGCGAAACTGGTTGATACCAGTGATGAGTGGATCCGGGAGAGAACCGGAGTCGTGAGACGTCATATTATCAGAGAAGAGACGACGGTATCCATGGCAGCCGAAGCCGGAAGGCAGGCACTTGAAAATGCGGGAATTGCTGCAGAAGATGTGGATCTGATCATCGTGTCTACGATTTCTTCAAATGTAATACTTCCCTGTACAGCCTGTGAAGTGCAGAAAGACCTTGGGGCAAAGCATGCGACATGTTTTGATCTGAGTGCGGCATGCACCGGATTTGTGGTTGCTTATAATACGGCAGCGGCTTATCTGAATGCGGGCGTGTATCAGACTGCACTGATCATTGGCAGCGAGAGTTTATCGAATCTGACGAACTGGAAGGACCGCGGGACGTGTATCCTGTTCGGGGATGGCGCAGGAGCGGCAGTGCTGAAGCGCGAAGATACGGGATATTATCTTCCGGTAACACACTCCGATGGCTTTAGAGGAGAAGCACTTCGCTGTAAAAGCAGATATGACAGAAGCGAATTATCACCGGAAGATATGCCAAAGCCGGAAGAAAAAGAATATCTGATGCAGATGGATGGAAGAGAAGTATTTATGTTTGCTGTAAAGAGCGTGCCGCAGGCAATAAAAGAAGTATTGGAAAAGAATGACACGGCACAGGAAGAAATCAGTTTTTATATCTTGCATCAGGCGAACAGAAGAATTGTAGAAGCAATCGCAAAGCGGCTGGGTGAACCGATAGAAAAATTTCCGATGAATCTGGAAGAATACGGAAATACATCTTCCGCAAGTATTCCAATTCTTCTCGATGAACTGAACCGAGCCGGGAAACTGAACAGAGGACAGAAGATTATCCTGGCAGGATTTGGTGCAGGACTCACCTGGGGGGCCAGCATTCTGGAGTGGTAAGAAGCCTCAGATAAGCAACCCTTATAAGTGCAAAAGAATTAAAAAGGAACCAAAGCTAAAAAAGAGAGACAAAAACAGAAATAAAAGGAGAACAAAGATATGTTAGAACAGATTAAAAAAATGGTAGCAGATAACTTAGGAGTAGAGGAAAGCAAAATCACAGAAAACGCATCATTCAAAGATGACCTCGGAGCAGATTCCTTAGATCTTTTTGAACTGACAATGGCACTGGAAGATGAATATGGAATCGAGATTCCGTCGGAAGATCTGGAAAAGATCGTAACAGTCGGTGATGTTGTAGAGTATGTGAACGCTCATAAAGAGTAAGAAAATTATAAAAAGACAGGGAGTATAGAGATTATGCAGACAGAAGTAACCAGATTATTAGGAATTGAATACCCGATCATTCAGGGCGGTATGGCCTGGGTGGCAGAATACCATCTGGCAGCAGGTGTATCCGAAGCCGGCGGACTGGGACTCATAGGTGCAGCAAGTGCTCCGGCAGACTGGGTAAGAGATCAGGTACGCAAGGCAAAAGAACTGACAGACAAACCATTCGGTGTCAACATCATGCTGATGAGTCCTTATGCAGATGAAGTTGCAAAGGTGATCGTCGAAGAAGGCGTAAAGGTTGTTACCACCGGTGCGGGTAATCCGGAGAAATACATGAAGATGTGGAAGGAAGCCGGCGTAAAGGTTATTCCGGTCGTTGCTTCTGTGGCCCTGGCAAAAAGAATGGAACGCTGTGGTGCGGATGCACTGGTAGCAGAAGGTTGTGAAGCCGGCGGACATATCGGCGAGAGTACAACGATGGTACTTGTTCCACAGATTGTAGATGCAGTCAGTATTCCGGTTATTGCAGCCGGAGGAATTGCCGATGGAAGAGGAATTGCTGCGGCATTCATGCTGGGAGCAAAAGGCGTCCAGATGGGAACACATTTTGTTGTAACAGATGAATCCCAGGTACATGAGAATTACAAAGAAAGAATCATCAAAGCGAAGGATATTGATTCCAGAGTAACAGGAAGAACCACAGGACATCCGGTCAGAGCCCTTCGCAATGATATGACGAGAAAATATCTGGAACTGGAAAATGCCGGAGCAGAATTCGAAGAACTGGAAAAGCTCACACTTGGCGGCCTCAGAAAAGCAGTCGTAGAGGGTGATGTAAAGAACGGAAGCGTAATGGCAGGACAGATTGCCGGCATGGTAAAAGAAAGAATGTCATGTAAAGATCTGATCCAGAAACTGGTAACAGAGACAGATGCATTAATCGGAGGACAGGGATTCTATGAGTAAGATTGCATTTATTTATCCGGGACAGGGCGCTCAGAAAGCCGGCATGGGAGCCGACTTTTATGAAAACAGTGAGATTGCAAGATACATATTTGACCAGGCAGGTGAGGAACTTGATCTGGATATGAAGGAACTTTGCTTTGAAGAAAATGACAGGCTGGATTTGACGGAATATACACAGGCAGCAATGGTCACGACTTGTCTGGCAATGACACGAGTTGCGGAAAGTAAAGGACTGAAAGCAGATATCACAGCAGGATTAAGCCTGGGAGAATATCCGGCGATCGCAGCTGCCGGAGGAATGAACGATATGGATGCGATCCGCCTGGTAAGAAAAAGAGGAATCCTGATGCAGAACACGGTTCCGGCAGGAGAAGGAGCCATGTGTGCGGTCATTTCTATGGCGGCAGAGGAAATCGAAAAAGTGATCGAACCGATTGCTGATGTGTCGGTCGCAAACTATAACTGTCCGGGACAAATCGTCATCACCGGTAAGACAGACGCTGTAGAAGAAGCGGCTGCAAAGTTAAAAGAAGCAGGAGCGAGACGCACCATTATGTTAAATGTCAGCGGACCGTTCCATTCTCAGATGCTGGTTCCGGCAGGAGAGAAACTGGCGGAAGAACTGGAACATACCAGATTTCACGAATTAAGAATTCCGTATGTAACGAATGTAACAGCAGAGAAGGTAACAGACATCAGAGAAACTCCGGGACTTCTTACGACACAGATCAGTTCACCGGTGCGCTGGATGCAGAGCATGGAACGCATGATCGCAGACGGTGTTGATACATTTGTTGAGATCGGACCGGGCAAGACACTGGAAGGATTTTTAAGAAAAATCGACCGAAGTGTGAAAGTATTCCACATTTCCCAGTGGGAGGATGTGGATAAAGTCTGCACCGAACTTGCAGATAGTGGAAAGATGATGGAGGAAGCTTAAAGATGAGTCAGACAATGGAAGGAAAAGTTGCAGTTGTAACCGGAGCGTCCAGAGGAATCGGAAAAGCAATCGCTGTAAAGCTTGCATCAAAAGGAGCAACAGTTGTGATCAACTATAACGGTTCCAGAGAAAGAGCCGAAGAAGTAAAGAATGAAGTTGAGTCTGCAGGCGGTAAAGCGGTGATCATACAATGTAATGTGGCCGATTTTGATGCCTGTAAAGAATTCATCGAGACGGTGATCAAGGAGCAGGGAAGAATTGATATTCTGGTTAATAATGCAGGAATCACAAAGGATGGACTCCTTATGAAGATGTCAGAAGAAGATTTTGATAAGGTATTGGACACAAACTTGAAGGGAACATTTCATACAATAAGAGCTGCGCTCCGCCAGATGATCCGCCAGAGAAGCGGACGCATCATAAATATGGCATCTGTTGTAGGTGTCAGCGGTAATGCAGGACAGGCAAATTATGCGGCGTCCAAAGCAGGTGTGATCGGACTGACCAAAACAGCAGCCAGAGAAGTGGCATCCAGAGGAATCACGGTCAATGCAGTTGCACCGGGATTTATCGAGACCGACATGACAGAAGTACTTCCGGAAAAGATAAAAGAAGCGTCTGCCGCACAGATTCCGCTTGGAAAATTCGGAAAAGCAGAAGATGTGGCGAATGCGGTTGCATTTCTTGCGTCAGAGGATGCGGGATATATTACTGGACAGGTATTGCATGTAGACGGCGGTATGGTGATGTAAAGGAGATTAAGATATATGAAGAGAAGAGTTGTAGTGACAGGACTTGGAGCAGTGACTCCGATCGGAAATACGGTAGAGGAGTTCTGGAGCGGCATCAAAGAAGGAAAAGTGGGAATCGGAGAGATTACCAAATTCGACACCACAGAATATAAAGTAAAGATTGCAGCAGAGGTAAAAGATTTTCAGGCAAAAGACAGAATGGATTTTAAGGCAGCAAGAAGAATGGAACCATTTTCCCAGTATGCGGTGGCAGCGGCAAAAGAAGCATTCGAAGATGCCGGACTTGATATGTCAAAGGAAGATCCGTTCCGTGTCGGTGTAATTGTGGGTTCCGGTATCGGAAGCCTGCAGGCTGTAGAAAAAGAATACGAAAAAATCCGGACTAAAGGACCGGGAAGAGTTAATCCGCTTCTGGTTCCGATGATGATCTCGAACATGGCAGCAGGAAATATTTCCATTCAGCTCGGTCTGAAGGGAAAATGTACGAATGTCGTTACAGCATGTGCCAGTGGAACAAACTGCATCGGTGATGCATTCCGTGCGATTCAGTATGGTGACGCAGAAGTGATGCTGGCGGGTGGAGCAGAAGGATGTATCTGTGAGACCGGAGTCGCAGGATTCACAAGTCTGACAGCACTTTCGACTTCTACAGATCCGATGAAGGCATCCAGACCATTTGATAAAGACAGGGATGGATTCGTTCTCGGAGAAGGTGCAGGTGTAGTTGTTCTGGAAGAACTGGAACATGCAAAACAACGTGGTGCAGTCATCTATGCTGAACTTGTCGGATACGGTTCTACGGGAGATGCATATCACATTACTTCTCCTGCAGAAGACGGAAGCGGTGCAGCCAAAGCAATGGAACTTGCGATGGAAGAAGGCGGAATCGAACCTTCCCAGGTGGATTACATCAACGCACACGGAACCAGTACACATCACAATGACCTGTTCGAGACACGTGCGATCAAACTGGCTCTTGGCGATGCGGCAAAAGATGTTGTGATCAACTCGACAAAATCCATGATCGGCCATCTGCTCGGTGCGGCCGGAGGTGTGGAATTTATCACTTGTGTGAAGACAATCCAGGACAACTTCATCCATCAGACAGTCGGAACTGAAACTCCGGATGAAGAGTGTGACCTGAACTATGCGATCGGTGCGCCGGTAGAAAAAGAAGTCAATTATGTACTGACAAATTCACTTGGATTTGGCGGACATAATGCGGTGTTACTGTTAAAGAGATATGAAGACTAGCGGAGAATTGCAGGAGGGACAAAGACATATGGAAATGGAGAAAATGATCGAACTCATAGATGCTGTGTCAAAGTCAGATCTGACAGGCTTTAAATATGAGGAAGACGGTATCAAACTGCATTTGAGCAAGAAAGAAAATACATGCTATGTGACGGAAAATGTGTCTGCACCGGTGAATATGACCGGAACAGCTTCTGCCGGAGTGGTTTCTGCTGAGATGGGAAAAACGAATGCAGAAGGGGATCAGACACTGGGAGCAGCTGCGGAAGAAGCAGTCGTAGGAAATATTGTAGAGTCTCCGCTGGTAGGAACATTTTATTCAGCACCTGCAGAAGATGCAGAAAGCTTCGTAAAAGTCGGAGACAGAGTAGAAAAAGGACAGACACTTGGAATCGTGGAAGCCATGAAGCTGATGAATGAGATCGAAAGCGATTACAGCGGAACGGTTGCAGAGATTCTGGTAAATAATCAGGAAGGCGTGGAATACGGACAGCCGTTATTTCGCATCGTGTAGGAGGACAATATGAATCATTTGAACATCAATCAGATCAAAGAAATCATTCCGCACCGTCATCCATTTCTTCTGTTGGATTACATCGAAGATTATGTGCCGGGAGAATATGCAGTGGGATATAAATGCGTATCTTACAGAGAAGAATTCTTTGCGGGACACTTCCCGGAAGAACCTGTAATGCCGGGCGTGCTGACGGTCGAAGCACTGGCACAGGCCGGTGCGGTTGCAATCTTAAGCCTGGAAGAAAATAAAGGAAAGATTGCATATTTCGGCGGTATCAATAAATGCAAATTCAAAGGAAAGATCGTCCCGGGAGACAAGGTACGTCTGGAGACGAAGATCATCCGCAGAAAAGGACCTGTCGGTGTCGGCGAGGCAGTTGCGAGCGTGGATGGAAAAGTAGTCGTAAGTGCAGAGCTTACATTCATGGTCGGATAGATAAGAGCAACATAGGAGAGTGTAAAGAAAGATGATTAAAAAAGTATTGATCGCAAACAGAGGAGAGATCGCGGTGCGTATCATCCGCGCCTGCCGTGAGATGGGAATTGAGACCGTAGCGGTCTATTCAGAGGCAGACAAAGAAGCACTGCATACCAAGCTTGCAGACGAAGCCATCTGCATCGGGCCGGCTCCGTCAAAGGACAGCTATCTCAGTATGGAAAATATCATCAGTGCAACGATCATAAGCGGTGCAGATGCAATCCATCCGGGATTTGGATTCCTGTCAGAGAATAGTAAATTTGCAGAGCTGTGCGAGCAGTGCAATATTACATTCATCGGGCCGGATTCCAAAGTCATTGCAAGTCTTGGAAATAAACAGGTTGCGAGAAATACGATGATGGCAGCGGGAGTACCGGTCATTCCGGGAAGCAAAGAACCCGTCTACGATGCAAAGACCGGTGCAGAACTTGCCCGAGAGATTGGCTATCCGGTTATCATTAAGGCAGCTTTAGGAGGTGGGGGCAAAGGTATGCGTACCGCCTGGACACCGGAAGAGTTCGAGTCTGCATTCCAGACGGCTCAGAAAGAGACCGAGATGGCATTTGCCGATTCGACGATGTACATTGAACATTTTGTAGAGAATCCAAGACACATTGAGTTCCAGATCCTGGCGGATAAATATGGCAATGTGATCCATCTGGGAGAAAGAGATTGTTCTATTCAGCGCAATCATCAGAAGCTGATCGAAGAATCTCCGTCTGTTGCATTATCGGATGAACTGAGAAAGAAGATGGGTGACGCTGCGGTAAAAGCTGCCAAAGCGGCAGGTTATGAGAATGCCGGAACCATCGAATTCTTATTAGAAAAATCCGGGAACTTTTATTTCATGGAAATGAATACCAGAATCCAGGTGGAACATCCGGTCACAGAATGGGTGACAGGTGTAGATCTTGTGAAAGAACAGATCCGCATTGCATCCGGACAGAAATTATCCTATACACAGGAAGATATCAGACTGACCGGTCATGCGATCGAGTGCAGGATCAATGCAGAGAATCCGGAGAAAGGGTTCCGTCCGTCCCCGGGAACGATCACAGATATGTATCTTCCGGGAGGAAAGGGTATCCGTATTGATTCTGCGATATACAGCGGCTATACGATTCCGCCGTATTATGATTCCATGGTGGCCAAGCTGATCGTGTGGGCGAAGAATCGTCAGGAAGCGATCCGTAAGATGCAGAGTGCACTTGGAGAAGTCATTATAGAAGGAATCGATACGAATGTTGATTATCAGTATGGGATTGTCAATCATCCGGATTATATTGAGGGAAATATAGATATTGAATTTATTGAAAGGCTGTAGAGGTGACTGCTGATGAAGCTGGACAACGTATTTAAAAAGACCAGAATTGCTGTCGGAAGAAAGAATTATATTACATTTACCAGACGACCGGAAGTTCCGGAAGGATTACTTCGCAAATGTAATAAATGTGGGGGAGCGATCATTGCGGAGGATGTAAAGAAAGATCATTATATCTGTCCAAAGTGCGGAGGATATTTCCGCGTGCATGCAAGACGCAGAATCGAGATGATCACAGATGAAGGTTCTTTTGAAGAATGGGATTCGGATCTTCAGGGAGGAAATCCTCTGGAATACAAAGGATACGAAGAAAAACTGAAGAAATTACAGGAAAAGACAGGGCTTTCAGAAGCAGTTGTAACAGGAAAAGCAAAGATTGACGGCCGCGAGGCGGCTATCGGAGTCTGTGATGGAAGATTCCTGATGGCCAGCATGGGAGAGGCAGTTGGAGAGAAGATAGCAAGGGCGGTAGAACGGGCAACGAAAGAAAGACTTCCGGTCATCTTATTTGCCTGCTCCGGAGGGGCCCGCATGCAGGAGGGAATCGTCTCTCTGATGCAGATGGCAAAGACATCCGCAGCACTGAAGCGCCACAGTGATGCCGGACTTCTTTACATCAGCGTACTGACCGATCCCACGACTGGCGGAGTAACCGCAAGCTTTGCGATGCTCGGTGATGTGATCCTGGCAGAGCCAAAAGCTCTGATCGGGTTCGCAGGCCCAAGAGTGATTGAGCAGACCATCGGACAGAAGCTTCCGGATGGTTTCCAGAGAGCAGAGTTTTTACTGGAACATGGATTTCTGGATGCCATTGTGGAGCGCCCTCAGATGAAAGAGACACTTTCTAAGATTCTGGCACTTCATGAGGTAGGAGAAGGAACAGGATTTAATAGAAAAAAATGTGATGTGGAACTGACATCAGGCAGCAAGATGAATATGACCGCATGGCAGAGAGTAGAACTTTCCAGACGCAAAGACCGGCCGGTAGGCAGTGATTACATTGACGCACTCTTTACAGATTTTGTAGAATTCCACGGAGACCGGTATTTCGCAGATGACAAAGCTATCATCGGTGGCGTTGCAAGATTCCATGGCACGCCGGTAACAGTGATTGCACAGGCAAAGGGAAGAAATACGAAGGAAAATATCGAAAGAAACTTTGGTATGCCACAGCCGGAGGGATACAGAAAAGCCTTAAGACTTATGAAACAGGCAGAGAAATTCTCTCGTCCGGTCATCTGTCTGGTTGATACACCGGGAGCATTCTGTGGACTCGAAGCAGAAGAACGCGGACAGGGAGAAGCCATTGCCAGAAATATCTATGAGATGTCCGGATTAAGGGTTCCGGTTGTTTCAATCATCATTGGAGAAGGCGGAAGTGGCGGAGCACTTGCGATGGCCACTTCAGATGAAGTATGGATGTTGGAAAATTCCATCTATTCCATCCTCTCGCCGGAAGGATTCGCAAGTATCCTCTGGAAAGACAGCTCCAAGGCCAAAGAAGCAGCAGAAGTGATGAAATTGACGGCAGAGAATCTGAAGGCACAGGGAATTGTAGAGCGTGTCTTTGCAGAGCCGGAGGAATATATCGTTCAGAATATGGATGTTGTGATCATGCAGATGGATGAGGCAATCGAAGAATTTCTGATGAAATATAAAAGTTTGTCAGAGCAGGAGTTAATAGAACATAGATATGAGCGTTTCAGAAATATGTAATATGGAGCAGAGTAAATCACTGCTATATATCATAAGAAAACGATGTATTTTACAGGCAATGTTTATGGACGAACAGATTCTATAATAGAGTGAGGAAAATATATGAAAATACAACCACTGAAAATAGGAACAAAGACAGCAAAAGTTCCAGTCATTCAAGGTGGTATGGGAGTTGGTATCAGCCTTGGAAATCTTGCTGGAGCAGTTGCAAAGGAGGGCGGCATAGGGATCATCTCTGCCGCTCAGCCTGGTTTTAGAGAAGAAGATTTTATAAAAGATCCATTAAAAGCGAATTTAAGAGCGATAAAATCAGAGTATGAGAAAGCAAGAAAGATTGCATCGGACGGAATCATTGGATTCAATCTGATGGTTGCCATGGAGCACTATGAAGAATATGTGCATGCGGTGGTAGAAGCAGGAGCAGATCTGATCGTATCGGGAGCGGGACTTCCGACGGATCTTCCGAAATATGTGGGTGAGTCAGACATCTTACTCGCACCGATCGTATCGACTGCAAAATCGGCAAATGTGATATTAAAATATTGGGACAAAAAATACCACAGAATCCCGGATCTGGTTGTGATCGAAGGACCGCTCGCAGGGGGACATCTTGGATTTCATGAAGAGCAGCTGGAAACGTATGGTATAGATGCTGGGGCAGAAGACTATGTAAAATGCCGAACTTCCTACGAAAAAGAAATCATAGCCATCATGCAGGTCATTCATACATTTTCGGAAAAATATGGAAAAAAGATTCCTGTTGCGATGGGGGGAGGAATTCATGACAGTGAAAGCGCAGCGCGTGCATTTTCCCTCGGAGCAGATGCCATACAGGTGGCGACAAGATTCGTTACAACAGAAGAATGCGATGCAGATATCCGCTATAAAGAAGCCTACCTGAATGCAAGAAAAGAAGACATCGTGATCGTAAAAAGTCCGGTGGGAATGCCGGGACGTGCAATCTTGAATCCATTTATGAAAAAAGTAAAAGAACTGGGGCGTATTGCACCGGCGCATTGTTTTCAGTGTCTGAAGCATTGTAATCCGGGAACCACGCCGTATTGTATCACTCAGGCACTGATCAATGCGGCAAAAGGAAAGATAGATGATGCGTTACTTTTCTGTGGAGCGTATGCATATCAGGCAACTCATCTGGAAACTGTAAAAGAAGTTATTGATTCTCTGATACCAGAAAGGGTATAATAAAAAAATAAGAGTAAAGAATGAAGAGTTAAAGTGAAGGAAATTACAGAAGATGGGAATGGATGACGCATATAAGATGATCAATCAGACACTGGTCAGTCTGATCAATGAAATATGGGAACTGGAAGAAAAGGCAATCATTACGGATGAGTTCAAAGATCTTACAAATAATGATATGCATGTGATCGAGGCAGTCGGACTTGGCGACGGGAATAATATGTCTTCGATTGCCAGAAAGCTTAATATTACCGTAGGATCCCTTACGACTGCCATGAACAGTCTGGTGAACAAAAGATATGTAGAGCGTCATCGCAGCGAAGAAGACAGAAGAGTCGTTCTTGTCAAGCTGACAGAAAAAGGTGTGAAGGCTTACCACCATCATGAAGATTATCACAGACAGATGACACAGGCCATTCTGGATAAACTGGATGATACCGAGCTTCCGGTGCTTGTGAAGACATTGGATGCGTTATCCGAATTCTTTACCGGTTACAGTGAGAATAAGGAGTCATAAAGTATATGGTAAAAGGTGTAATCTTTGATATGGATGGAACGATGTTCGATACAGAACGTCTTTCTACCAAAGGATGGATTTACGCAGGTAAAAAGCTGGGCGTGGATATTCCGGCAGCATTGACAGATTCTTTTCGGGGAAGAAATCCACAGGCGATCCGAAAAAAATTTGTAGCATATTTTGGAGACAGACTGGATTACGATACAGCGCGTGCAATGAAGCATGAGTATTTCGACGAAGTGACAAAAGAATCTGTTCCGCATAAAGAAGGACTGCAGGATTTATTAGAATATTTAAAAGAACATGAGATTCCGGCTGTGGTTGCGACATCCACAGAAAGAAAGCGTGCGAGCAGGCTGATACATATGTCCGGTATAGAACATCTGATTTCGAATGCGATCTACGGAGATATGGTGGAGCGTGGGAAGCCGGAGCCGGACATTTTCCTGAAAGCAGCAGAGCTGATTGGGCAGGATCCAAAGGAATGCCTGGTACTGGAGGACAGTGCACCGGGACTTCTGGCAGGAAAGGCAGCGGGCGGATATACGATCTATGTGCCGGACATAGCAGTTGTGTCAAAAGAGGCAAAAGAAGGAATTACGGCAGAACTGGCGGACTTGCATGAAGTGGCTGCATGGATCAGAAAAGAGAATAAAAAGTAAGAAGGAAAATGACTGTCATGCAGCCTTTGGAGGCTGTGGGCAGTTTTTTTGCATCGCCATGCATTCGTAAGAAATAAAAAATATAAAGATTCAGGAGGAACAGATATGTACGAGAAAGAAGTAGAACAATTACAGAACATTATTGATGACAGTAAAAGAATCGTATTCTTCGGAGGAGCAGGGGTTTCTACAGAGAGCAATATTCCGGATTTCCGAAGTGCGGACGGGTTATATCAACAAAAGTATAAATATTCGCCGGAGCAGATCGTAAGTCATAGTTTCTTTGTACGGAACCCAGAAGGGTTTTATGAATTTTATAAGGAGAAGATGATGTTTCTGGATGCCAAACCGAATGCTGCACACTTGAAACTTGCAGAATTGGAAGAGGCGGGTAAATTAACGGCCGTGATTACACAGAATATTGACGGACTTCATCAGGCGGCCGGAAGTAAGAATGTACTGGAACTGCACGGAAGTATTCACCGGAACTATTGTATGAAATGCCACAAATTCTATGATGCGGCATATGTAAAAAATGCATCCGGAATTCCAAGATGCACTTGTGGCGGAATGATCAAACCGGATGTAGTACTCTATGAGGAAGGACTGGATTCGGATGTGATCAGCAGGAGTATCAAAGCGATCAGTGAAGCAGATACGCTAATCATAGGAGGCACGTCTCTGGTTGTGTATCCCGCGGCAGGATTTATTGATTATTTCCGCGGGAAACATCTTGTGGTGATCAATAAGAGTGCAACAGCCAGAGAAGTAGGTGCAAAGCTTACGATAGCGGCACCGATTGGGGAGATACTTGGAAGGGTGCATTAAATTCCAAGTGTTGCCGCCTTCTTGTAATTATAACAAGAAGATTTTTCTAATCTTTTGCCCGTCATAGTATATGGATCCAGAAGTTTGTCAGCTTCAGCTTCTGTCACATAACCTTTTGTAATTGCGAGTGTGCGGACTGGTACATTGGTCTTGAGGGATTCTTTGGCGAGTGCGGCAGAGGCAGCATATCCGATAGACGGGCAAAGTGCAGTTGCAATACCGGCACTTGTATTTACCAGATCTTTGCAGTGTTTTTCATTGGCAGTAATTCCAAGAATACAGTTGTCGGTCAGAGTTTGTGCGGCGTGGCCAAGCGTTTCGATGGACTCGAATAAGGTATAGAAGATCACCGGCTCAAATGCATTGAGTTCTAACTGTCCGGCTTCTGCGGCCATTGTGATCGTGTAATCATGTCCGATGATATTGAAAATTGTATTTTTATAAGCACAAACGTATATTTATTAAGCGCAGAGTGAGAAAATGCAATTATAGAAAAATCAGAAGAAAAACAAAAAAGTAATACGGAAAATGAAGAGAAATACAGGAAAGGGCGTATGAATATGGAATTAGAACCGGTGCAGAAGCCGGAGTTTTATCCGTTTATAGAAAGCATTCCGAATGTGATTGAGTGCAATTGTGTGACGGGCAATTATTCTATGCTTATGAAGGTGGCATTCCAGAGTACGATTGAGTTGGATGGATTCATCGGACAGCTCCAGCATTTCGGAAAGACACAGACACAGATTGTATTCTCTACACCGGCTGCCGGGTTCTATTTAGTCAGCTTTTTGATAGATCAGGCGGATATCACCGTTTTGCAGTGTAGTATGCCCACAGCAGGTGAAGCCTAATTTGACGAGCAGATGCTGCATGGGAATATTATCATCGTGTGTATCAATTTTAATATTTGGGAACTGTTCATAAGCCCAGTTCAGACAGAAGGTAGCTACGCCCTTTGTACCAGGTGCCGTGGCAACTCTGTGAACAACGGCATAGGGTCTGTCATTTAACCAGGAACCGTCAATTGTCTGGTAATCAGGGTCTTCTTCCCTGTGAAAATAGAATACGCCTCCGATTTGCTCATCTTCTTCTATCTGAATGATGCAGACATATAAGCAGTCGGACTGGATATCTTGTGTGGTAAGTGAAACCGGAGGATAACTGTCCCGCCACTGGTCCGAATTGCCGTGTTCTTTCATATATTTCCGGGCATAAGCATAGATTGCAAGGATGTTCGGAAGGTCATTCATTGTCGCTTTTCTGATCTGCATAAAAATCTCCTTTTGTTATTCATTACTTTGTTTATTTTCGTAACTGTGGGAATATCTCAATACTGCGTTCGAGTATCCCTTTCATATAAGCAATCGCAGTTCCGTAATTGGTGATTGGTACAGAGGCGTCACCGGCGCATTTCAGGCGGTATTTCATTTCGCGCTCATTCAGCATACAGCCACCGCAGTGAATGATCATTTTATAATGGTTCAGCTTCAGTGGAAATTCAGTTCCACTGGTAAATTCAAAATCTATATCTTTTCCCGTATATTCACGAACCCAGCGTGGCAGCTTGACAGTACCGATATCGTCACACTGGCGGTGGTGTGTACAGCCTTCGCTGATCAGGATCGTATCTCCGTCTTCCAGCGTGTCCAGTGCTCTTGCGCCGTGGACGACGGTTCCCAGATTCCCCTTATATCTTGCAAAAAGAATGGAGAAAGAAGTAAGCGGGATATCGGAAGGAGTATCTTTGTCAACTTCTTTAAATGCCTGACTGTCGGTAATCACCAGTGCAGGCTTTTTCCCGAGTGAATCCAGCGTACTTTTGAGTTCTGTTTCCTTTACAACGATTGCAGTAGTTCCGGCATCCAGAAGATCGCGGATCGTCTGCTGCTGTGGGAGAATCAGCCTTCCCTTTGGCGCGGCAGAATCGATCGGAACAACAAGTACAATGAAATCTCCGGGGGTTACAAGATCCCGGACGATAAATCTGGAAGATTCTTCCGCAGGGACTAAAGTTCCGAGACGTTCTTTCAACTCATGAATATGAAGATTTTCAGTTGTATTGGTCCACAGGATATGCTCTAAAGGAATCTTATATTTCAGATGAGTGGACACGATCATTTCCTGATGTGTATGTTCCGATACCAGATCGGCTTTATTAAGGACGAGTAAAAGGGGAATATTCTTATCCTGTATGCGTGTAAGGATCGCATTGTCCTGCGGCGTAATTCCTGAGGTGCCATCGATCACGAGCACAGCGATGTCAGTCTTGTTCAGGACCTGATAAGCTTTCTGAATGCGGAGTTTTCCAAGTTCGCCTTCATCGTCGAGCCCCGGAGTGTCGATCATGACGATAGGGCCCAGTGGAAGCAGCTCCATGGATTTGAATACAGGATCGGTCGTTGTTCCGCGCACATCGGAGACAATCGCAAGATTCTGCCCGGTGAGAGCATTAATAAGACTTGATTTTCCGGCATTGCGTCTGCCGAAGATCCCGATATGTATACGTTCTGAAGAAGGTGTGCTGTTTAAACTCATGATATGTTCCTCACTTTCTGACAGCTGTATATAAAAGCTGACTGTATAAAAAGTTGATGTTACCTAAATATTCAAAGAATCGCCACGGTCTGTTACAACCTGATAGCCTATGGATTTCATCCGCATTTCCAGACAGTGTCTGCACTGGGCGGATTCATCACCGGTACAGATCTTATTATCATATAGAAGATAATCTTTCCGTACTTCCGTTGGTGAAAGGTTCGGCATTACGACATTGGCACCTGCCAGGATTCCAAGTTCACGCCCCTTTGGGTGGATGGTTCCAAGTGCGGTTGTGGCAGGAAGTAAAACCTTCGGGATCATCAGCCGGATCAGGCCGAGCATATATAAAGTAAGTTTCAGTGTTCCCGCAGATTCTCCGGCAAACGGAGTGTCATGATGTGGGATAAACGGACCGATTCCGATCATGTGTGGATTCAGTTCTTTCATGAAGAGCATGTCTTCTGCAAGGTGTTCCGAAGTCTGGTAAGGAGAGCCAACCATGAATCCGCAGCCAATCTGATAACCAATGTCCTTTAAATCCCGCAGACATTGCTGCCTGTGTTCAGGACTAAGGTTCGGTGGATGAAGCTTTCTGTAATGTTCGTGGTTATAAGTTTCATGCCGCAGAAGATAGCGGTCGGCGCCGGCATCATAGTAAGCCTGATAGCTATCTTTGGATTTTTCCCCGATGGAAAGTGTAATGGCACAGTCGGGATAGCGTTCTTTAATTATCCGGATCAAATGTATGATGCGTTCATCTGTATAATATCCGTCTTCGCCGCCCTGCAGGACAAAGGTGCGGAATCCAAGTTCATAACCTTCCTTACAGCACTTTAGGATATCGGCTTCTGACAGGCGGTACCGGTGTGCGTTGCCGTTGCTTTTCCGTATACCGCAGTACAGACAGTCGTTTTTACAATAATTGGTAAATTCGATCAGACCGCGGACGTAGACATCGTGTCCATAATAACGGTGGCGTTCTTCGCGGGCCAGGGAAAAGAGATATTCGGACAGTTCCGGAGTGCGTCCCTCGATCAGTGTGATCCATTCTTCTTTGGTCAGGGTCTGTTCTTTATGCAATTGATCGATCAGATATTTTAAAGATAAGTTCGTTTCATTCATGAAAATCATTCCTTTGCCCGTATGTTATTGATCATAATATCTCACATTATTATAACAAACAATTACTTGCCGAACAATGTAAAGAAAGAAGTGATATGCAGAAATAGAAAAATAAGATAAATATATTAAAAAATATAAATTGACAATTCATGCAGATGCGTTTTTAATAGAAGTATACAGATTAGTTACGGCGAATTAATAAATCATAAAGAAAGGAAGAAATCATGGGAATCGGTAAAAGAATATTAAGTGTACTGATCGGTATCCTCTTCATTATAAGTGTGTCGGTACTTGGAGGAAGTCTGCTTGCAAAGCAGGTACTTGTTAAAGCAATCAGTCAGGCAGGGATTGATACGGCAATCTCTCACAGAATGATGGATGCAGTATTTGGCTATGCAGGAGCAGATGATACACAGTGGATTGCGAAGATACAGAACAAGATTGAGAAGAACGAGGAAGTACAGAAAATTACAGAAAAGGTCATGGATGAAATGGTGAATGATCTTTCAAAAGGAACGGGATATAAGGATGTAGATATTTCCAAAGAACTGAATCAGTTACTGGAAGACAGCATGAAAGAAATTAAGGATTCAAATCCAGAGTTAACGGAAGATATGCTGAAACTTATGAAGCAGCAGTTAAAAGATGAGATGGATGACGTTCAGGATGTACTGAATAGTTATGCATCTAATCTGTATGGTAATATGAAAGATACCAGTACGATACAGGGGAAAGTTGCCAGATTATATACGACGCTGGTATCAACGACCTGCCGGGCCGTATCGGGAGCAGCAGTTCTGCTCTGTGCAATCCTGACGGTATTGCTTGGGTATCCAAGACACAGAGGATTATTTTCACTCGGAGTGGAAAGTTTGATTTGTGGAGGAATTTTTGCCGGACTTATAGGAGTTATGGGAAGCCGGACTATGGGCTTCTTATCGGACAAGATGCTGGGGCGTACGGTAGATATAGGGTTAAAGTCATATTTCTGGATGGGCTGTATATTTGCCGGGGCGGGTGTGATATTCCTGCTTGCTGGATTTATAATAAAGTGGAAAGACCAAAAAAGGATAGATGTAAATGAGTAACAGATTTTTATAATGAAGTATTCGGAACATTTGATACAGAAGATATAGAAATGTAACAGAGTGAATGAACAGGATGTAAATGTAACAGGTATGAGAAAGGTTATATTTTACATCCTGTATCTTTTAGAGCAGTAATCGGATTGATTATAGGTGTTTTACATTACATACGGATAGCATACTGGAAATATTATATGGGGCATGCTATCATAAAAATAATGTCTTTTTCCGTAGATGTATGGAATACAATAGAAAACAGAGGAGTTAATTCAGACATGGAAACACAACACATTATCCACAATTTTGAGCCAATCTATAATGAACATTCTAAGATTCTGATGCTCGGAACTATGCCATCGCCGAAATCCAGAGAAGTCGGATTCTACTATGGACACCCAAGAAACAGATTCTGGAAAGTTGTATCCGATGTCTGTGGCGAAGCGTATCCGGAGACGAGAGAAGGCAAGATCGCATTTGCATTAAGAAATGGTATTGCAGTCTGGGATGTGCTGGCGGGGTGTGATATTAAAGGAGCAGATGACAGCAGTATCCGTAATCCACAGCCGAATGATCTGAGCCAGATCCTTGAATGTGCAGATATTAAGGCCATTTTTACGACAGGAACGAAAGCATTTCAACTATATAAGAAGTTTTGCTATCCTAAGACTGGGATTATGGCAATTGGATTGCCGTCTACGAGTCCGGCGAACTGCAGAACATCGTATGAGCAGTTGTTCGAGGCATATTCTGAAATTAAGAAATATATATAACAACGATGAAAATAAATAAGATTTCTAAATAAGTAAGAATCAAGAAAGAAGGCGTATTAGGCCATATGAACCGGGAAGAACAAGTAAGAATACTGATCGACTATCTGAAAAAAGAAAATACAGGTTATGCATCACTTGCAGATCCGGTAGATTATACCGGGAGAAGAAGACTTCTAAGAAGTCTTATGAATGTCCGCTGGCCGGGCGAGGCAGATCCGGAGTATACCAGGATCCAGGATGAACTGCTAAAGGAAGAAGCAGAACAGAAAGGAATCGTAGAATGGGGACAACTTCCGACTATCGGTGGACAATTCCCATGTGAGACGATCAAGAATGTGGATAAGATATCTCTCTGGCGGGGAGATATTACAAGACTTTCCGTAGATGCGATCGTAAATGCGGCGAACAGCCAGATGCTTGGATGTTTTGTGCCGTGTCATGGATGCATCGACAATGCGATCCATTCGGCAGCAGGTATCCAGCTTCGTAATGAATGTGCACAGATTATGGAAGCACAAGGACATGAAGAACCGACCGGAAAAGCGAAGATTACAAAAGGATATAATCTCCCGGCGAAACATGTCATCCATACCGTAGGTCCGATTGTTGGCATGCAGGTGACAGAAAAGCAGGAAGAAGAATTAAAGTCGTGTTATCTGAATTGTATGAAACTGGCGGAAAAAGAAGGACTTAAGTCGATTGCATTTTGCTGTATCTCAACGGGAGAATTCCATTTCCCGAATAAACTGGCGGCAGAGATTGCGGTGAAGACGGTGGACAAGTATCTGTCTTCTTCAAAACTGGAAAGAGTGATTTTCAACGTATTTAAAGAAGAGGACTATAATATATATAAGAAGATATTTGCATAAGAGTAAAGGAACAAGAGAGGAAATAAAGAAATGGACAATCTGGTATTCAGTTTAAATGCAACAGTCCCCATTTTCTTAATGATGATACTGGGACTGTTCTTCAATAAGATTGGGTGGATGGATGAGGAATTTGCTAATAAGGTGAACAAATTCGTGTTCCGTGTTCCGCTTCCGGTATTATTATTTGGCGATCTGGCAGTTGTAGACATTAAAGAGGCGTGGGATACGAAATTTGTAATCTTCTGTTTTATTATTACATTGATCAGTATCACGATTGCAATCGGAATCTCCTGCCTGTTGAAAGACAGAAGTATTCAGGGAGAATTTATCCAGGGAGCGTACAGAAGTAGTGCGGCACTTCTGGGGATCGCATTTATCCAGAATATCTATGGTAATTCCGGTCAGGCACCGCTTATGATCATTGGAAGTGTGCCGCTTTATAATATTATGGCGGTGGTTGTACTGTCATTTTTCAAGCCGGGACAAAAAGGCATGGATAAAGCACTGATCAAGAAGACACTGATCGGTATCATTACGAATCCAATCATCATCGGTATTGTGGCAGGTCTGTTATGGTCGGCACTGAAACTTCCGATGCCGGTAATCTTACATAAGGCCGTCAGCAGTATCGGCGGCGTAGCAACACCGATGGGACTGATGGCGATGGGAGCTACATTTGACATTAAGAAAGCATTTGGCAAGATTAAACCGACCATGATTGCTGCGTTTATCAAATTAGTGGGATTTGTAGCAGTGTTCATGCCGCTTGCAGTGGCAATCGGGTTTCGGAGAGAGAAACTGATCGCAATCTTAGTCATGCTCGGATCGGCAACAACAGTCAGCAGTTATGTTATGGCTAAGAATATGGGACATGAAGGAGTTGTGTCTTCGAGTGTAGTTATGCTGACGACTATGTGCAGCGCATTTACCCTGACGGGATGGCTCTATATCATGAAGTGTTTTGGATTGGTGTAACCCTTAAGAGTTTCTGAAAAATCCCTAAAATCCTTGACAAATGGGGATTCGATGGCTATCATATTCAGTAGTTTATACGTAAAGGCATTGATGAAGAGGAGTACACGTAAGTTCGTCCATACCAGAGAGAGTGATCCATCGGCTGAGAGACACTTAAGGAATACGAGACGTCGGAAGGTAGCTTCGGAGCCGGATGAATGAACCTGTAACTTATGATAAAGTAGAATTAGTTCATCCCGGAGTCGTTCCCGTTAAAGAATAAGATGAGATATATAGCGAAGGATTTCTTCCTATATAATGAAGGTGGTACCGCGACTACAATCGCCCTTTACGTCGATGTAAAGGGTTTTTTCATTTAATAAAAAAATGTGAAAAATGTGTGAAATGAGGAGGAAACTATGAGCGAAAACCTGGAAAAGACTTACAATCCCAAAGCGATTGAAGCAAAATTATATGAAAAATGGTGTGATAACAAATATTTCCACGCCGAAGTAGACAGAAGCAAGAAACCATTTACTACAGTAATGCCGCCACCGAACATTACAGGTAAGCTTCACATGGGACATGCCCTGGATAATACACTGCAGGACATCCTGATCCGTTATAAGAGAATGCAGGGATACAATGCACTCTGGATTCCGGGAACAGACCATGCGGCTATCTCTACTGAGGTTAAGGTTACAAATCAGTTAAAAGAAGAAGGAATTGACAAGAAAGAATTAGGAAGAGAGAAATTCCTGGAAAGAACATGGCAGTGGAAAGAAGAATACGCCGGAACTATCGAAGGACAGTTAAAGAAATTAGGTGTATCCTGTGACTGGGACAGAGAACGTTTCACAATGGACGAAGGATGTTCCAAAGCCGTAGAAGAAGTATTCATCAAATTATACAACGAAGGATATATTTACAAAGGATCTAGAATCATCAACTGGTGTCCGGTATGTAAGACTTCTCTTTCCGATGCAGAAGTTGAACATGAGGAACAGGACGGATTCTTCTGGCACATCAAATATCCAATCGTTGGAACAGATGATTATCTGGAGATCGCAACCACACGTCCGGAGACATTACTTGGAGATACTGCAATCGCAGTTCACCCGGATGATGAAAGATACAAAGACATCGTAGGAAAAATGTGTAAACTGCCTCTGACAGACAGAGAGATTCCGATCGTTGCCGACTACTATGTAGACAAAGAATTCGGAACAGGTGCGGTTAAGATCACACCGGCACATGACCCTAACGACTTTGAAGTCGGAAAACGTCACAACCTGCCGGAGATCAACATCATGAACGATGATGCAACGATCAATGAGCAGTATGGTGGAAAATATGCCGGAATGGACCGCTACGAAGCAAGAAAAGCAATGGTAGCTGACCTGGAAGAGCAGGGATACCTGGTAAAAGTTGTTCCACATTCTCATAACGTAGGAACACATGACCGCTGCCATACAACTGTAGAGCCAATGATCAAGCAGCAGTGGTTTGTTAAGATGGAAGAACTGGCAAAACCAGCCATCGAAGCAATCAAGAACGGCGATTTAAGATTCGTACCGGAACGTTTCAACAAGATCTACCTGCACTGGCTTGAGAATATCCGTGACTGGTGTATTTCCCGTCAGATCTGGTGGGGACACAGAATCCCGGCTTACTACTGTGATGAGTGTGGTGAAGTTGTTGTCGGACACGGCGCACCGGAGAAATGCCCGAAATGTGGATGCGCACACTTTACACAGGATGAAGATACACTGGATACATGGTTCAGTTCTGCGCTGTGGCCATTCTCAACACTTGGATGGCCGGATCAGACAGAAGATCTGGATTACTTCTATCCGACAGATGTGCTGGTAACAGGCTATGACATCATCTTCTTCTGGGTAATCCGTATGGTATTCTCAGGATACGCGCATACCGGAAAGGCACCGTTCCACACCGTATTTATCCACGGTCTGGTCCGTGACTCTCAGGGACGTAAGATGAGTAAATCTCTTGGAAATGGTATCGATCCACTGGAGATCATCGATCAGTATGGTGCAGATGCACTTCGTATGACACTGATGACAGGTAATGCACCTGGTAACGATATGCGTTTCTATAACGAACGCGTAGAGGCAAGCCGTAACTTTGCCAATAAAGTATGGAATGCTTCCAGATTTATCATGATGAACCTGGATGAAAAAGAATTGAAGAAACCGGCGAACTTTGAAAAACGTCCTGCAGACTGCTGGATCATGTCAAAATGCAACAGCCTTGTAAAAGATGTTACAGAAAATATGGATAAGTTCGAACTTGGTATCGCACTTTCCAAGATTTACGACTTTATGTGGGATGAGTTCTGTGACTGGTACATTGAGATGGCAAAATATCCGATCTATCATGCAGATGAAGATCCGGAAGCAGCCAATGCGGCACTGTGGACATTAAGAGAAGTCCTGAAGAAATCACTGAAACTGCTGCATCCATATATGCCGTTCGTTACAGAAGAAATCTACAGCAAGTTAGTACCGGAAGAAGAATCACTGATGATGTCTGACTGGCCGGTATATGAAGAAGAGTGGAACTTCCCAGTAGATGAGAACATTGTAGACCACTACAAAGAGATCATCCGCGGAATCCGTAACGTACGTGCCGAGATGAACGTTCCAAATTCAAGAAAAGCTACAGCATTCGTTGTATGTGAGGATGAAGAACTGGGAGCAGGACTTGCACTTCTTGGACATGCTGCACAGAACATGGCAGCTCTGAACGAACTGGTAATCCAGAAAGACAAGAGCGGTATTGCAGACGATGCAGTATCTATCGTAGTTCCGGATGCAACCGTATACCTTCCACTGGAAGAGCTGATCGACTTTGAACAGGAGATCGAGCGTCTGACAAAAGAAGAGGTAAGACTTACCAAAGAAATCGCACGTTCTAACGGTATGTTAAATAACGAGAAATTCGTAAGTAAAGCACCTGCTGCAAAGGTTCAGGAAGAAAGAGACAAACTGGAGACCTACCAGCAGATGATGGCACAGGTAAAAGAAAGACTGGAAGGATTAAAAGCAAAACAGTCATAAACAATACATTTCCGCAGTTATCGGTAACAGGATAACTGCGGATTAGATATCAAAGGGGATTATATGAAAAAACTTCAGTTAAAAAAACCGGATATCAAGGGTAAAATCCGCAAAATAAAAAATTTGAAGAAAGAGGATGTCATTGCATACTGGAAAGGCAGACATGAACGACGTGAGAGAATACTGGAAGCAAGACGCAACAGTGCATTTGCAAAGAAGATGCAGCCGGTCTATGCATTCATGAATAGATTCTCTTTGATATTTCATGCGTTGCTTGCATGCATCATTAACTTTGTAATAGAAGCAATTTCCAGACACTCCGTTGTTGCAGCCTGGGACTATATGACAGGAACACCGCTGGTATTCTTATACAATGCATTTATGATCTTTGTGACATTTTCGATTGTATATCTGTTCAAACGAAGAATATTTGTCCGTATGATCATCGGTGCGATCTGGGTGATTCTTGGAATCGCGAATGGTTATATCCTGTTAAAGAGAGTTACACCGTTCAATGCACAGGATCTTAAGATCGCAGGGGATGGAATTGCGCTGATTAATAATTACTGTAATGGATTTGAAGTGGTTGTGATCGCTGTCGGAGCGGTAGCACTTCTGATCTGGCTGATATCTATGTGGAGACGCGGTGGGCAGTATGCAGGTAAGATACATCATATTGCAGCACTGATCGGAATTATTGTATGTGGCGTTCTTTACACTTTTGTAACGAATATAGCAATAGATAAACGAGTGGTATCTACTTATTTTGGAAATATTGCATTTGCTTATGAGGATTATGGTCTTCCATACTGCTTCTCGGCAAGTCTTTTTAACACGGGAATCAGTGAGCCAAATGGATATACGAAGAAAGCAATGGCAAAGATTGACAAGGACGGAGAATTAAATCAGACGGCTACGAGCCGTTCTTCTGATGAACTTCCGAATATCATTGTTGTGCAGCTGGAGTCATATTTTGACGTTGCAAACGCAGAGTTTTTCACCACATCTGAAGATGCATGCCCGAATCTGCACAATTTATATCAGAATTATTCAAACGGATATTTTAAAGTACCGTCTGTAGGAGCAGGTACGGCAAATACAGAGTTTGAAGTGCTGACAGGTATGAACCTTCGTTATTTCGGACCTGGAGAATATCCGTATAAGACTTATTCAAAAAAACATCCGACGGAGAGTGCGGCGACAGCGCTTGCCTCTCTTGGATACGGAACACATGCATTACATGATAACACAGGAAATTTCTACAGCCGTGCCAATGTATTTAATAACATGGGATTTGATACATTTACCAGTAAGGAGTTTATGAATGTCCTGCAGACGACAGAGAATGGATGGGCAAAAGATGAGATTCTGACACATCATATTATGGAAGCCATGGATACAACAAAACAGGAAGATTTTGTATTTACTGTCAGTGTACAGGGACATGGAAACTATCCGGAGACACAGGTGATCGAGAATCCGAAGATCAAGGTTGAAGGAATCGAAGACGAAGCGCTGAAAAATAAATGGGAATATTATGTTAACCAGGTCTATGAGATGGATCAGTTTGTAGGTGATCTGATCAAGGCAGTGGAAGAAAGAAATGAACCATCTGTTGTCGTATTCTACGGAGATCATCTTCCGACTATGGGACTGAAGGCAGAAGACTTAAAGAGCCGTTACTTATATAATACGAACTATGTAATCTGGGATAATATCGGACTTCAGAAGGATGATAAGAATATCCCGGCATATCAGCTGATGTCAGAGGTACTGAACAGACTGGATATCCATTCCGGTACCGTATTCAATTATCATCAGCAGAGAAAGGGAACAAAGAATTACCTTTCAGATCTGGAACTCCTGCAGTATGATATCCTGTATGGAAAGCAGTATGTATATAACGGAAAAGCACCAATCACCGAAGGCCATATGGTGATGGGAATTCGTAATGTGTCACTGAGCAGTATTGTTCCGCAGTTGAACAGTGGATATAGTCTGTACGGTGAGAACTTCACAAAATACAGCCGCGTATATGTCAATGGTGAAAAGCAGAAGAGCAGCTTCCTGAATAATACGCGTATTAATCTGTCGGAGACAGAATTAAAAGACGGTGATGTGATTCAGGTTGGACAGGTTGGTTCCAGTGATACGATATTCCGGATGTCGGATAAGTACACATATCAGAACGGACAGCTTGTAAAACAGGAAGGCACAGCAACCGATAAGAGCAAATCTTGGGTGGATCAGGATTATGATGTTAACTAAAAAAGAACCGGAAACGTTCACATATGAAGAGGCAGCAGCGTATATCGAAGAAATTCCGAAATTTACAAAGAAACATACGCTGGAGCACACAAAAACGTTTTTAAAAAGATTGGGTAATCCGGCGGCGGACAGAAAAATTGTCCACGTCGCCGGTACAAATGGAAAAGGGTCTGTATGTGCATACTTACAGGCCATACTTATGGCAGAGGGGAAGAGAACAGGGTTCTTTACATCCCCTCATCTTGTATCTGTAAATGAGCGGATACGGGTAGATAATATACAGATTGATAATGAGACATTTCTGAAGGTGTTTCGAAAAGTTTTAAAGATAGTACGTCAGATGGTGGAAGACGGGATCGAACATCCTTCGTATTTCGAATTTCTATTTGGAATGGGTATGACAGCATTTGCAGAGACAGATGTAGAATATATCATTCTGGAGACGGGACTTGGCGGACGGCTGGATGCGACAAACGCAATAGACAATCCGGCACTTGCCATCATAACATCAATCAGTCTGGATCATACGGCGATCCTCGGTGATACGATCGAGAAGATTGCGGGTGAGAAAGCCGGAATTATTAAGCCGGGTGTTCCGGTGTTCTTTGACGGAAGCAGTAAAAAAGCAGCGGAAGTCATTAAGGCAAAAGCTTCGGAACTGGGCGTATCTTGTAGAGAAGTTACGAAAAATGCGTATGAAATTCAGGAAGTTCACCGCAAATATATTGCATTTTCCAGACGGAGTGCGTATGATAAAGATGTTATCTTTCAGGTACCGATGTGCGGATGTTACCAGGCGATGAATGCAGAGCTTGCACTGGAGGCGTCGGAATATCTGCTTGCGGGAGAAGAGATACATATGGACCGGTGGAAGGAAGCACTTGCAGAACTTCACTGGGAAGGAAGAATGGAACGGGTAGGAGCACATATTACCGTAGACGGTGCACATAACCCGGGCGCAATGGAAGCGTTTGTAGAAAGCGTAAAAGCACTGGATGAGTCCGAACGCGGAGAAATGGTATTACTATTTTCAGCAGTATCGGATAAAAAGTACGATCAGATGATAGAATATCTGTGTGAGAATCTGGATGTGAAAGCTTATGTTGTCACACAGATCGAGGACGAAAGAGGTGTTCCGGCAGAGGAACTTGCTGATGTCTTCCGAAGATACACAGACAGACCGGTGTACTGTAAAGAACGATTAGAAGATGCCGTGAGAACAGCAATGAATGAACGGGGAGAGACGGGAGAGATATACTGTCTTGGCTCTTTGTACCTCGTAGGAATGATGAAGAAGTTACTGGCAGGAGGTGCCATAGATGCTTGATTTTGAAGAAGAATTAAAGAAGTTCCAGCCAAGTCTGGAAGTAGAGGAACTGGGAGATGCGATTTACCAGGATGATCTGACAGACATGACAGATCTTTTAAGAGAAGTAATCGAACAGACAAAGCAGGATGATCCACAGTAAACTGCGGTAGAGAGAATATAGAGGGAAGTATATGGATTACACAACAAAACTGGCGTATCAGTCGAATTACTGGTATAATGACGGACTTAACAAAGCGAATATCCGGGATCTGACCGGTGCCATTACATCGCTTAAGAAGAGTTTACAATATAACAGAGATAATATTGCGTCAAGAAATCTTCTGGGACTTGTTTATTATGGACGAGGCGATGTGGTAGAAGCGCTGGCAGAATGGGTCTTAAGCAAGAATCTTCAGCCTAAGGAGAATATTGCGAATTATTATATCCAGAAAGTAAAAGAAAAAAGAGATGATCTGGACAGAATCAATCAGGCTATAAAAAGATATAATCAGGCTTTGGATTACTGTTATCAGAGATGTGAAGATCTGGCAGTTATGCAGCTTAAGAAAGCAATCGAGATGCATCCGACGTATGTGAAAGCATACCAGCTTCTGGCGCTCCTTTACATTATGGAAGAACAGTATGCAGAAGCGAGAAAGAATATCCGGATCGCTCACAAACTGGATAAGACCGACGATATCACGATGCGTTACATGCATGAGTTGAATCAGGTACGGAAGTCAAGAAACATCCGCCTGATAGACGATAAAGATACCGGAAAGAAGAAAAAGGGCAGACAGACAGTTACTTATAATATCGGAAATGAGACGATCATTCAACCGGTTGCTTCAGGATTAAAAGATAATGTCGGCCTGCATACAATGGTTAATATTGCAATCGGTGTTATTGTAGGTGTGGCAGTTATGGGATTCTTAATCATGCCGGCTGTGTCTGCATCAAGACAGAGTAAGCTGAATAAGCAGACCGTTAAGTTCAGTGATCAGATCGCAACTCAGAAATCACAGATCAGTGCACTGAAAAAAGAGCTGGATAATTACCGGAGCAGCAGTAAAGAAGCAGAGAATCAGCAGCAGACAGCAGAGATCACAAAGACAAGCTATGAATCACTGATGACCGTTATATCTCATTATTCAACCGGAGATATGAGTAATTCGGCACTGGCAGAGGAACTTCTGAAGATTAATTCAGAGACACTTGGAGCATCGGGAAAAGAAGAGTATGATACACTGACAGGAAAGATATATCCAAGAGTCTGTGAGAGTCTGTATGTAACATCACAGAAGAATTATCAGGTGGCAAATTATGATACGGCAGTGACGAATCTGGAGCAAGTCGTACAGATGGACGAAGGATATCAGGATGGTGCGGCTATGCTTCTTCTTGCACAGTCCTATGAAAAACAGGGTAAGCAGGATAAGGCGAATACGTATTATCAGAAGATCATCGAAAAATATAACGGGACAGAGGCAGCAACAGAGGCACAGAATGCTCTTGATGTACAAAATGCCAAAAAGACCAAAGACAATAATAATTAGAAAATGTACGAAAGAAAAGGATATACACGGTAAAGTGTATGTCCTTTTCTTTTATACTTAAGTATGTAAGGGGAGTATGTAACATGAAATATCAGGTACAGGAAAATTGTCTTACTATATTTTTACCGGGGGAGCTGGATCATCATAATGCAGAAGAAATACGAAAAGAATCAGATCATCTGATTGAACACAATCACATACGTTATGTGATCTTTGACTTTGCGGATACAAAATTCTGTGACAGTTCCGGAATCGGAGTGATCATGGGTCGTTACAGAAAGATCTATATGCTGGGCGGTGAAGTGTGTGCGGTACATACAAGCGAGAGGATCAGGAAGATTCTTATGATGTCAGGAGTAACAAAGATTATGCAGATTTATGAGGAGGAGAAATAAATGGAAAATACCAATGAAATGACGATTATTTTTGACAGTTATTCATCCAATGAAGCATTTGCAAGAGTGGCGGTTGCTGCATTTATGACATCGCTGAATCCGACAGTGGAGGAAGTAGCAGATGTAAAGACTGCGGTATCAGAGGCTGTAACCAATGCGATCATCCACGGATACGAAAGTCGGATAGAGAAGATCACGCTTCGTTGTAAGACATGCGGGGATACTTTGTATATCGAGATAGAAGATCATGGAAAAGGAATGGAAGATGTAAAGAAGGCGATGGAACCGTTATTTACTACAAGACCGGAGCTTGACCGGTCCGGGATGGGATTTTCTTTTATGGAAGCTTTCATGGATCAGGTAGAAGTAAGTTCAAAGCCGGGAAAAGGAACTATTGTGAAAATGCAAAAAACAATTGGAAAAGGACGAAAGGTATGGACCACACAATCGCTTTAATTCAGAAATCTCACGAAGGGGATGAAGAAGCAAGAGCTCAGATTGTGGAGGAAAATACAGGACTGGTCTGGTGTATTGTAAGAAGATTTACGGGAAGGGGAACAGAGCTGGAAGATCTGTTTCAGATCGGAACGATTGGATTACTGAAAGCAATCGACAAGTTTGATCTGAGTTATGAAGTGAAATTCTCAACTTATGCTGTTCCGATGATCAGTGGAGAAATCAAGCGCTTCTTAAGAGATGATGGGATGATAAAGGTAAGCCGGTCGTTAAAAGAACTGTCTTATAAAGGATATCAGGCCCAGGAAGTACTCGGAAGAAAGCTTGGAAGGGAGCCGTCGGTCACAGAACTTGCAGAGTATCTTGATGTGTCACCGGAAGAACTTACGATGGCGATGGATGCATGTACGGATGTGGAATCACTACACCGGCCGGTATACAAAAAAGAAGGACAGGAGATTTCACTGATGGAAAAAGTAGGAAAGGAGGACGGTGCGGAAGAAAGAGTACTGGATCATCTGCTGTTAAAAGAGCTTCTGACAAGTCTGGATAAAGAAGAAAGAAAACTGATCTATCTGCGATATTTTGCCGAAAAGACACAGACTCAGGTAGGAAAGGAAATGGGAATTTCCCAGGTTCAGGTTTCCAGAATGGAAAAGAAAATATTAAAAAATCTAAGAGAACGTATCTGACAGGCACATCATGAATATATTCTGGAAAATCAGCCATACTAACTCATGAAACTTGGATGGAAAGGGTGAGTAAGATGGAGGATGCCAGAAGAAAGATCAGGATGTGCCTGATCTTTGTTGTGACATTGGCAGTGATCATCGGGCTGATTTATTACTTCCATGATGTAAGAGGCAATCACGGAGTCAATGAAGGAACACTGATAAAAAGAATGGAAATAACTGCAAAAAATGATGAGATAAACAGGAGGTGAAGAAGATGACTGCGAATTCTGATGATATATATATAAAAGCAGACCGGAATATAGAGGTCGCAAAAAAGTCGGTAACGCTTGGAGATGTATTGAAGATTGAATGCGTCAATCCTGCAATGCTGGCCAGAATCAGAAGTACGCATCTTCTGACATTTCATCACCCGGATAATAAAAGGGAAAGACGAGTGGTCATGTCGGTCTTAAAAGTGATACAGAAGATCCATGAAATCTATCCGGAGGCTTCTGTGGAAAATATCGGGGAGACGGATTTCATCGTGACATATGAAGAACAGGATGGGAAAGGCGGAGTTATTCACGTGGCGAAGATTGTCATGGTGGTGCTGATCAGTTTTTTCGGAGCGGCATTTTCAACAATGGCATTCAATAATGATGTAGGCGTGACAAAAATGTTCGGACAGATATACGAACTTCTGACCGGAACAAAGTCGAATGGATTTACGATTCTGGAATTTATGTATTGTATTGGTATTATCATCGGAATTCTGACATTCTTTAATCATTTCGGTAAAAAACGGCTGTCGGTAGATCCGACACCAATGGAGGTAGAGATGCGACTGTATGAAAATGATATACAGACGACGCTTGTGGAAACGTACTCCAGAAAGGAGAAAGAATTGGATGTGGATGAAAAACATATTCCTGGCAATTCTGGGACTTAGTGCCGGAATTACGGCGGCCGGAGGTTTATTTTCTTTTATTATCGGACTGGGAGTGGTGTCGGATTTTGCGGACAGGACACATACAGGTGAGCATGTTATGCTCTATGAAGATGCCATTGCAGTGGGCGGCAGTATCGGAGCAATCATCTCTGTCTATCATCCCACGATACCATACGGAAGCTGGCTGGTTCCGCTGGCGGGACTTTTCGGTGGAATCTTTGTAGGATGCTGGGCGATGGCTCTTACTGAGATGCTGGATCTCTTCCCGATCTTCATCAGGAGAATCCGGCTTGTGAGAGGGATTGGAGCGATCATTATAGGAATCGCTTTTGGAAAAGGATTAGGAGCATTACTGTTTTTTTGGAAAAGGTGGTAAAAAATGGATAAAAAAAGACAGCAGCAGGCTTATGAAAATTATGTAAAGCAAAAAACACCGGTGCATAATCTGCCTGCTAATATGACAAAAGCATTCGTAACAGGAGGCGCAATCTGCGTGCTGGGACAGGGGATTTTGAATATCTGTGAGAAGGCAGGATTAGATAAAGATATAAGTGGCGGCTGGTGTTCTATGCTTCTGGTATTTCTGAGTGCAGTACTGACGGGATTCAATGTCTATCCAAGGATTGCAAAATGGGGCGGAGCCGGAGCGCTGGTTCCGATCACCGGATTTGCCAATTCGGTGGCAGCACCGGCGATCGAATACAAAAAAGAAGGACAGGTTATGGGAATCGGCTGTAAGATATTTACGATTGCAGGTCCGGTGATTCTGTATGGAATCTTTACAAGCTGGGCTCTGGGACTGTTCTACTGGCTGTTAAGAATTGTCGGAGTATTATGACGGCAGAGGATCTCAGATATGTAAATATGTCGGGAAAGGATAAGATGAATGATAAAGGGAAAGCAAAGTATAGCCTTTGAGGTATCTCCGTACCTTGAAGAGAGTGCTTCGGTTGTTGGGAAAAAAGAAGGAGAAGGACCTTTGGGCGGTATGTTCGATATGGTGGCAGAGGAAGATCTTTTCGGGGAGAATACCTGGGAAGAAGCAGAAAGCACCATGCAGAAGGAAGCATGTCTTCTGGCTCTTGGTAAAGCACATTTGGCACCGGAGAGTATCCGTTATCTGTTCGGTGGAGATCTGTTAAGGCAGGGAGTGGCAACTTCAATGGGAGTAGAGACCCTTCAGATCCCGATGTTCGGATTATATGGAGCATGTTCGACTTCCGGAGAAGCACTTGCCCTGGCTTCGATGAGTGTAGCTGCGGGATATGGAGAACGGATGCTGGCGGTAACATCCAGTCATTTCGGAAGTGCTGAGAAAGAATTCCGTTTTCCTCTCGGATATGCGAATCAGAGACCATTATCGGCACACTGGACAGTGACCGGAAGCGGAGCATTTATCGTGGGGAAAAATAGAAGTCATGTGAGGATAACCGGGGTGACAGTAGGAAAAATTGTGGATTACGGTCTGAAAGACTCACAGAATATGGGGGCATGTATGGCTCCGGCCGCATGTGATACGATCATTCAGAATCTGGAGGATTTTGAAAGAAAAGAAACAGATTACGACAGGATCATTACCGGAGATCTTGGCTATGTGGGGCAGAGTATTTTATTCGACCTTATGAGGGGAAAAGAACATGATATCAAGATAAATCATATGGATTGCGGAATGACAATCTTCGATCAGAATCTGCAGGATACACATGCCGGAGGAAGTGGCTGTGGTTGTGCGGCCGCAACATTATCCGCTTATATCCTGCCAAAGATATCAAGAGGAGAGTGGAAACGTGTACTCTTTGTACCGACGGGAGCGCTTATGTCAACCGTCAGTTATAATGAAGGAGCCAGTGTACCGGGGATCGCACATGGAATTGTCTTAGAACATTGCTAGGAGGAAAAGATTATGGATTATATCAATGCATTCTGGGTAGGGGGACTGATCTGTGCTCTGACGCAGATACTGCTGGACAGGACGAAGCTGATGCCCGGAAGAATCATGGTGCTTCTGGTCTGCAGCGGTTCTGTACTGGGAGCATTTAAGATATATCCGGTTATTCAGGATTTTGCCGGAGCAGGAGCCAGTGTACCGTTACTGGGGTTTGGAAATCTTCTGTGGAAAGGTGTAAAAGAAGCCGTAGAAAAAGAAGGATTTATCGGAATCTTTATGGGAGGATTTAAAGCCAGTGCAGTAGGTATATCAGCGGCTCTCATCTTTGGCTATCTGGCGTCCCTGATCTTTGAGCCAAAGATGAAGAAATAGCTGTGAACACGGATTAAGAGATCATTAAGATTCGTTCATACCGGAAAATATATTCAGGAACCGGGTGAAAATCAGGCTTAGCGGGAATTGTAAAATGTCCATAAAAAGGACCAGTTTCAGGTTCATCTGATTAGCGTGTTCCAGAGGAAGACCTTCCGATTGTCTGGCATGTGTTCAGCGTGATTCCCAGAGCGAGAATAAGAAGTCCCATGAGATAGAAAAGTCCACGGTAAAAATATGTTTTTTGCATATATAAAGCCACTTCTTTCTATAGAATTTTGTATAAAAATGTAAAAACTGTCATCGACAGATCCTGTAGATATCCAAATATACAAGAGACGTTGTCGATGGCAAGTTCTGTAAATATAATAAAATTCCCGTCAGAAACTGTCAATGAGACAGTTGCCGACGGGAGTATGTATCGCTACCTAATCAGATATCTGAGAGAACCGCAAGGAGTTTGATTCTCTGGATACAGGAAAATTAAGCAAGTTCTTCGCCTGTGATCATCTTGTAGCACTGAAGATATTTGTCGATTGTTTTCTGAACTACGTCATCCGGAAGAGTCCAGTCGTTATCCGGGTGAGAAGTCAGCCAGTCACGTGCAAACTGTTTGTCGAATGATGGCTGTCCATGTCCCGGCTCATAACCTTCTACTGGCCAGAAACGAGAACTGTCAGGTGTAAGCATCTCATCACCGATCACCATGTTACCATTCTCATCAAGACCGAATTCGAATTTTGTATCGGCGATGATAATACCACGGCTTAATGCGTAGTCTGCACATTTTTTATAGAGAGCGATTGTACAGTCACGAAGTTTGGCTGCGTATTCTTCGCCTTTGCCAGGGAAATATTTCTCAAGGTGGGCAATACTCTGCTCATAAGAAATATTTTCGTCATGATCCCCGATCTCAGCTTTTGTGGATGGTGTGTAGATTGGCTCTGGAAGCTTGTCGGATTCTTTTAATCCTTCCGGAAGTTTGATACCGCATACAGTGCCATTTTCTTTATAGCTCTTCCATCCGCTTCCTGTAATGTAACCACGTACGATACATTCGATTGGAAGCATCTCAAGCTTTTTGCACATCATGCTGTTTCCGTCATATTCTGGTTTCTGGAAGAATTCAGGCATATCTTTCACATCAGTAGAGATCATGTGGTTTGGAAGAATGTCTTTTGTCAGGTCGAACCAGAATTTAGACATCTGTGTCAGAACGGTTCCTTTCTTGGAAACAACGTTCTTAAGAATTACGTCAAAACAACTGATACGATCAGTGGCAACCATAATCAGGCTGTCTCCGTTATCATAAATTTCACGGACTTTACCTTCTTTTATTGGTTTCATAACAATACCTCGCTTATTTATTATTTTTTTTAATATGTCTTCACTAATAGTCAAACAGATTTTGCGGAAAAAAACAATAGTAAATTGCAAAATTTCGAAAAAAAGTACAAAATATAAATTATGTTGTATAATAACAATATCGTAAAAAAGAAGACTGATAAGTAATGGTAATAGTGACTGATAACGACAGATAATAAGCGGAAAATCGGTGAAAATATGAAGCAGAGAAAAGACAAAAGAAAGAAAAAATAAAAGACAGTAAGGAACGAAATTATGAGACATATTACAATTGGAATTCTGGCGCATGTGGATGCTGGGAAAACGACATTATCGGAATGCATGCTCTACTTAAGCGGGCAGATTAGAAAGCTTGGAAGAGTCGACCATAAAGATGCATTCTTAGATACATACGAACTGGAACGGGAAAGAGGAATCACGATCTTTTCCAAACAGGCAGAATTAAAAATGGGCAATCTGGGGATAACGCTTCTGGATACACCGGGGCATGTGGATTTCTCCGCAGAAATGGAGCGTACCTTGCAGGTACTGGATTATGCGATCCTGGTGATCAACGGAGCTGACGGGGTGCAGGGACATACACGCACGCTCTGGAGCCTGTTGAAAAGATATCAGATACCGACGTTCATATTCATCAATAAGATGGATCAGGTGGGAACAGATAAGGCAAAGGTACTGGCAGATCTGCAGAACAGACTGGATGAAGGATGCATTGATTTTTCGGAAATGTCGGAAGAAACATATGACAGCATTGCCATGTGTGATGAGAAAGCGATGGAAGAGTATCTGGAATCGGAGAAAGTGGAAGAAAATACGATTGCGGAGATGATCGGAAGCAGAAAGGTGTATCCGTGTTATTTCGGTTCGGCGCTAAAGATTGAAGGTGTGCAGGAATTTATGGACGGGATGTCTGCTTATATAGGACGAAATGAGCAGATAAATAATACAGACACTGGTACATGTGATTTTGGTGCAAAAGTTTTCAAGATATCGAGAGACCCATCCGGCGGCCGACTGACGCATCTGAAAGTGACATCCGGAACTCTGAAGGTAAAAGATACATTGACGGGAACGACAGGAAGGCAGCAGAGCAAGAACGAATCTGACCGTACACAAGATACATCCGAGACAGTTATGAACGGCTGGGAAGAAAAGGTCAACCAGATCCGGATCTATTCTGGAGAAAAATACGAGATGGTACAGGAAGCAGGCTCCGGCAGGATCTGTGCGGTAACCGGACTGAATTACACTTATCCGGGGGAAGGCCTCGGCATAGAATGCGATTCCGAAGCACCGGCACTGGAACCTGTCTTAAGTTACAAAATCGAACTCCCGGAAGGCTGTGACGTTCACAAAATGCTTGGAAACTTACGGATACTCGAAGAAGAAGATCCGATGCTTAAGATCGTGTGGAATGAAGAACTGGGAGAGATTCATGCAAAACTCATGGGAGCAGTCCAGATTGAGATATTAAAAAGCCTGATCAAAGACAGGTTCGGCGTAGAAGTAGAATTTGACACCGGTAATATCGTATATAAAGAGACTATACAGAATACCGTGGAAGGTGTGGGACATTTTGAGCCGCTCCGGCATTATGCGGAAGTACATCTGAAGATGGAACCGGGAGAAAGAGGCAGCGGTATTGTGATTGGAACAGACTGCAGTGAAGATATGCTAGATAAAAACTGGCAGCGTCTGATCCTTACCCATCTTCTGGAGAAAGAACATAGAGGTGTGCTGACCGGTTCTGTGATCACAGATATGAAGATTACATTGACGGCAGGAAGGGCGCATCTGAAACATACCGAGGGAGGAGATTTCCGGCAGGCAACTTACCGTGCGGTGCGTCAGGGACTGATGCAGGCAGAGAGTGTACTGTTGGAACCGTATTATGATTTCCAGCTGGAGGTCCCGTCAGGAATGATCGGACGGGCACTTACAGATATCCAGCGGATGAATGGGGAGGCCGGTACGCCGCAGACAGAAGGAGAGATGACGACGATCGAAGGCTATGCACCGGTTGCAGATATGCGGGATTATCAGATGGAAGTGAATTCCTACACAAGAGGACAGGGACATCTGACCTGTACATTCCGCGGTTATGAACCTTGCCAGAATGCAGAAGCAGTGATCGAAGAGATTGGTTATGATCCGGAACGCGACATTGAGAACCCGACCGGTTCCGTATTCTGTTCCCATGGTGCAGGATTTAACGTTTCATGGGACAAGGTACCGGAATATATGCATCTGGAGAATCAGTTAGAAAAGGAACGTGCATTAGAAGAAGCAAAGAGACAGTCGGAGCAGGCAGCCCGTCAGATGCCAAGAGCAGCAAGAACTCCGAAAGTCTATTCCAAAGCGGAAGAAAAAGAGCTGGAAGAGATATTTATCCGGACATATGGAAAAGTAGAAAGAAAAGGCGGACTGACACCGAAAACTTATGAAAGTGAGTATGCCAAAAAGCAACTTAAAAAAGAAGAAGCCATGCAGGAATATCTGCTGGTTGACGGATACAATGTCATTTTCGCATGGGAAGAGCTGAAAGAACTGGCGAAAGTCAGTATTGAAGCGGCACGGGATAAGCTGATGGACATCCTGTGTAATTATCAGGGATATAAGAAATGCGTTCTGATTCTTGTGTTCGATGCATACAAGGTAGAGGGTTATGCGCTTGAGATCCAGAAATACCACAATATCCATGTTGTATATACAAAAGAAGCAGAGACAGCCGATCAGTACATCGAAAAGGTTGTTCATCATATAGGAAGAAAGTATCATGTAACAGTTGTGACGTCTGACGGAGTAGAGCAGGTGATCACGATGGGACAGGGTGGAACCCGTATTTCTTCCAGAGATTTTCTCGAGGAGATCGAATATACCAGAAAGCTGATCGAAGAGGATAATGAAAAGCAACGAGTGAGTGACAGGAATTATCTGTTTGACCATGCGGATGAGGAATTCGTGAGAAAAATGGAAAAAATCAGACTTGGAAAGAATCCGGAAGAATGATAAACTAATATAGTATGCATGGAATATACAAGAAATATGTAAGAATATGCAAGAACATAAAAATACAGAATGATATTAAAGAAAGTAAAGATACAAAAAGGAGAAACCAATGCCAGTTTTTGATTTTAATTCAACACCAGATGAAAAGAAACCAGCGGAATGTACATATACAGTCATCCGTTCGAATGAAAATGAAGCAACAGCCGAGAAACCAATGATGGTTCTCGATAATAAGATCTGCCAGTGGGATCATCATTCCTGCGGTGTATTTACGAACCCGATTAAGAGAACCTCTTTCGAATTCCAGCAGGAAGACGGAACCGTAAGTGCAGACATCTTAAAGATCGATGCAAGATTCGTAAGCCTGTTAAAATGGCTTGGAGAGAATCATATTAATGTACGTCTCTCTGGGGAGAATACAGAAGAAGGATATGCGGTATATAAGATCCGCGAGATCGCATTTGGCGGCGGTACGAAATTATCTGCAGAAGACGGATTCCTTCAGTTTATGATCGAGCGTCTGCTTGCAAGCAATACACCGGCAGAAGAGGTGGACGACGAAGATGAAGACGAGGCAGGAGATGACATGAAGCTGACCAGTCTTCAGAGCATCACGGACTTCATGAACTGTGCGGGAAGAACACTTCCGGATAATATCCGTCTGTGGGCAAGACGTAACCTTGCGGTGGCACGTTCGCACGAAGTATCACCGGAGGAAAGACGCCATGCACAGAGAGCACTTTCCATTATGATGAATGTACAGTGGAAGAGCAATTATTTTGAAGCAATCGATCCGGATGAAGCGCGTCGTATCCTTGACGAAGAACTTTACGGAATGGAACGTGTAAAACAGAGAATCATCGAAACGATCATCCAGATCAACCGTACCCATACATTACCGGCTTACGGACTTCTGTTAGTAGGACCTGCAGGAACCGGTAAATCCCAGATTGCCTATGCGGTAGCACGTATCCTGAAGCTTCCTTGGACAACACTGGATATGAGTTCGATCAATGATCCGGAACAGTTAACCGGAAGTTCCCGTATCTATGCCAATGCAAAGACGGGTATCATCATGGATGCATTTGCCATGGCCGGAGAATCGAATCTGGTATTTATCATCAACGAGCTGGATAAAGCAGCATCCGGTAAAGGCAATGGCAATCCGGCCGATGTACTTCTGACATTACTGGATAACCTTGGATTTACAGATAACTATATCGAGTGTATGATCCCGACGGTAGGTGTATACCCGATTGCGACTGCTAATGACAAGTCTCAGATCAGTGCACCGTTGATGTCACGTTTCGCCGTGATCGATATCCCGGATTATACACCGGAAGAGAAGAAAGTGATCTTCTCCAAATTCGCACTTCCGAAGGTATTAAAGCGAATGAGCCTTAAGGAAGATGAGTGCATCATGAGTGAAGAAGGTCTGGACGAAGTGATCGAATTATATTCGAATACATCCGGAATCCGTGATCTGGAGCAGGCAGCTGAGCATATTGCGGCAAATGCCCTGTATCAGATCGAGGTAGATCATGTGAAGTCTGTTACATTTGATGCAGAAATGGTAAGAAATCTGTTAAAATAAATGAAAACTACAAGAACAACATTTTTTACAAGAGATAAAAAATTTTATAAGACATTTTTCCGGTTGATGCTGGTCGTAGCACTTCAGAATCTGGTGGCATACAGCGTGAATATGTTAGATAATATTATGCTTGGAAGTTACAGTCAGAATGCGCTGTCCGGTGCGGCGACGGTAAATCAGATCTTCTTTATTGTGAATCAACTGGCACTTTCCATCGGAAATGCACTGGTAGCGATATGTTCTCAGTACTGGGGAAAGCAGGAGACAGGAGCGATTCGTAAGATGACGGGAGTGGCACTGGCGCTTAGTGTCCTGATCGGGGCAATAGTCGTGACAGCATGCACCCGTATTCCGGAGCAGCTCTTGAGAATATTTACGACATCACCGGAGATTATTGCCGAAGGAAAGGCGTATCTTGGACTTCTGAAATGGACATTTTTACTGTTCATGATAAGTAATCTGCTGATCGCCATGCTTAGAAGTGTGGAGACAGTGAAGATTTCGTTTGTTATATCGGTAGTGTCGTTGATCACGAACGGTTGTATTAATTACACACTGATCTTTGGACATTTTGGATTCCCGGAGATGGGAATCCAAGGAGCTGCAGTCGGAACACTGACAGCAAGGATGCTGGAGCTTCTGATCATCGTAGTATATATATGGAAGATAGATACGAAAGTCAGATTATTTGACATTAATTTGTTCAGAACTATATTTCTGCCGGAGAACAGAAAGATATGGGGAGCATTTTTCAAAGTTGCGTTTCCGATCATGTGCTCAGGGATGATCTGGGCAATCTCGGTACCGATGCAGACGGCGATTCTGGGGCATTTGTCTGCGGATGCAATTGCCGCAAATTCTGTATCCAGCACATTTTTCCAGTATCTGAAGGTCATTGTAATCGCTATATCATCGGCATCGGCCGTTGTGATCGGGAAAGATATCGGAGAGGGAGATATAGAAAGGGTAAAATCCGATGGAAGGACACTTTCTGTGATCGATGTTCTGATCGGTATAGTACTCGCTTCTTTGTTATTTGTACTAAGAGGACCACTTTTGTCTATGTATAAATTAACGGATACGGCAGCAGTACTGGCAAATCATTTTATTATGATCATGAGTGTTGTTATGGTGGGAATGTCTTATCAGATGCCGGTATCGGTAGGTGTAATTCAAGGTGGTGGAGATACCAGATTCTCTATGTATATGAATATGATCTCTACTTGGGGAATCGTTATGCCGCTTTCTTTTCTTGCGGCATTTGTATGGAAACTTCCGGTGGAACTGGTTGTGGTTGCAGTGCAGTCAGATCAGTTGTTCAAGGGGATTCCGGTATTTTTACGGTTTAGGAGCTATAAGTGGATTCACAAATTAACATAAAAAGAAGTATGGAATGGAAAGAATTTGAAACAACATTTTCGGTAAAATTAAATCAACAGCAAAAAGAAGCAGTACAGAGCACAAAAGGGCCGGTACTGCTTCTTGCTGTGCCCGGATCAGGAAAGACCACGGTACTGGTGACACGTCTTGGTTATATGATCTACTGTAAGAATATTCCTCCGGAGAGAATACTTACGGTTACATATACGGTGGCAGCGACAAAAGATATGTCCGAAAGATTTGCAGTCCGTTTTGGCGAGGATATGGCAAAGCGACTGGAATTTCGGACGATCAACGGAATATGCGCAAGGATTATCCAGTATTACGGAAGACGGATCGGAAAGACACCGTTTGAACTTGTGAAGGATGAAAAGGCAACGACGGGGATGCTGATCAGAATCTGTCAGGATCATGGCATGGGATATCCGACGGAGAGTGATCTTAAGAATGTAAGAACGTTGATCACATATATAAAAAATATGATGCTGAACGAAGAAGAACTTCAAAAATTAGAGGAAGAGTCAGATATCCGGATTGCAGGAATCTACCGTGAATACTGTAGGCAGATGCGAGAACAGAAGCTGATGGATTATGACGATCAGATGTTGTATGCCTATAATATGCTGCGAAAAGATCCGGGTGTGCTTGCATATTTTCAAAATAGATATCCATATATATGTGTGGATGAAGCGCAGGATACATCAAAGATCCAGCATGCGATTATTGCGCTGCTGGCAGCCGGAACAGGCAATCTTTTTATGGTTGGAGATGAAGACCAGAGTATCTATGGATTCCGGGCGGCATATCCGGAGGCATTGCTGTCATTTGAAAAGAAGCATCCGGGAGCAAAAGTCCTTCTGATGGAAGAAAATTTCCGCTCAAATGCAAAGATTGTAGAAGCGGCAGATAAATTCATTCAGAAGAATACACTCCGGCATGAGAAGCATATGAGAGCGGCAAGAGAAGCCGGAGCGGATATCCGGGAAATTTCTCTAAAATCGAGGAAAGCACAGTATGTGTATCTGATGAAAGCTGCACAGGAATGTACGACCGGAATGGCCGGCATGAGCGGATCGGAGGAACATAGGGGCAGGGCAGATGCTTCGGTGACGGAGACAGCAGTTCTGTACAGGGATAATGAGTGTGCGATTCCACTGATCGATCTGCTGGAAAGAAAGAATATTCCGTATCGCATGCGGAATGCAGACCTTTCCTTTTTTACCCACCGGACGGTTCTGGATGTACAGAATATCATCCGGTTTGCAATGGATCCAAAAGATACGGAACTGTTCATGCAGATCTATTACCGGCTGAAATTGTTCTTTAACAAGAAAGATGCATTAAGATATGCACAGATCAGTCAGGAGAAAGATATGGAGGTGCTGGATGCGGCATTAAAATACGGCAATCTGGAGAAATATCAGGAAGATAATATCCGTAATCTGAAACGGCAGATGGTACGTATCTTAAATATGCCGGGGGATGAGGCTGTCAACCAGATCCTGACATATATGGGATATCAGGATTATCTGAAGAAAATGGGCATGAATGTCAACAAGCTGGAGACGGTCAAGTTGATCGGAAGCAGGGTAGAATCTCCGGAAAAATTACTGGAACGACTGGAAGAACTGAGAACGATCATTCAGGAAAAAGTATCAGATAAGGATTGCCCGCTTATTCTGTCTACCATGCATGCAAGTAAAGGACTGGAATATGATACTGTCTATCTTCTGGATGTTATGGATGGGATATTGCCGGAAAAAGTACTGGCAAATCCGCGGACGGCATCAAAGGAAGAACTTGAAACTTATGAGGAAGAAAGAAGACTCTTCTATGTAGGTGTGACCAGAGCAAAGAATCAGCTGAATGTATTTACGACGAATAAGCCGTCCAAATTCTGCAGTGAGTTGCTGGGAAAGAGGAATCTGAGAGAGAATCAGCAAAAAGAATATGCAGGAATAAAAAAATGGGGAGATTATAGTCCGGCGGGAACATATGGCATAAAGGGAAATGGAATGTATCATGGATATGGCACCGGGCATGGATCTCAGAAGCAACCTGGAAAAAGCTATCAGGAACTTGCGGATGCACTTGGTGAAGGCGTGATTGTAAAGCATAAGAAATTCGGTGAGGGCGTCGTTGTAGACATGGAAGGTGAGCACATCCGTATCCAGTTCGGAGACAATGTAAAGAACATGGATCTGAAAGTTCTGGCAAGACTTGGGATGCTGGAAATATAAGAATAAAAAATGACCAATAGTCAAAAATTGTATTGACTGTTGGTCTTTTTTGATGTATATTGCAATTAGGTACAAAAATGACCAATGGTCAAAAATGCTGATAAGAGTAAGAAGAAATGAAAAAGGATGTAAAAAAATGATCATAAAAGGAGGGGCGGTTATGAATATGGTTGCATTTGGTAAAAAGGTAGTGAAGTTCAGAATTCCGATACTGATCATCAGTATCTTACTTTTGATTCCGGCGGGACTTGGATATGTGAATACAAGAGTCAATTATGATGTGCTGACATATTTACCGGAAGACATTGAGACGATGCAGGGTCAGGATATCCTGGTAAAAGACTTTGGAACCGGTGCTTTTTCAATGTTTATCGTGGACGGAATGGAAGATAAAGATGTATCGGCATTGAAAGCAAAGATCGAAAAAGTAGATCATGTGCAGAAGGTTCTGTGGTACGATTCACTTGCAGATATCAGCATGCCGAAGAGCATGATGCCGAAAGATGTCTACGAAGTATTCAATTCAGATACGGGCACGATGATGGCAATCTTCTTTGATGAGGGTACTTCTTCCGACGGAACGATGGAAGCAATCGGGGAGATCCGTAAACTGGCCGGAAAGCAGTGTTTCTTAAGTGGTATGTCTGCAATTGTTACGGATACGAAGAACTTGGCTGAGAAAGAGACACCGTTATATGTACTGATCGCAGTTGTTCTGGCGGTGATCGTATTAGGACTTACGATGGATTCGTATTTTATCCCGTTACTTTTTATGTTGAGTATCGGAATGGCGATCATTTATAATCTGGGAAGTAACTATTTCCTAGGAGAGATTTCCTATATTACGAAAGCGTTGGCGGCGGTACTGCAGCTTGGCGTTACACTTGATTATTCCATTTTCCTGATGCACAGTTATGAGGAGCAGCAGGCAAGATATAACGGAGACAAAGAGCGTGCAATGGCACATGCGATATCACAGACATTTTCATCCGTAATCGGAAGTTCCGTTACAACGGTAGCCGGATTTATCGCATTGTGCTTCATGACATTTACGCTTGGTATGGACATCGGTGTGGTTATGGTAAAAGGTGTCGTCCTCGGCGTGATCGCCTGTGTGACAATCCTTCCATCCATGATCCTGTGCTGTGATAAATGGATCACGAAGACCATGCATAAGCCGTTTCTTCCGGACATCGGAAGGATATCGGATAAAGTTACAAAGCGGTATATGATCTATGTGATCATTTTCCTTGTACTTTTATTCCCGGCAATCTATGGAAATAATCATACATCCGTTTATTACAATCTGGATGAGACGCTTCCAAAGGATCTTCCGAGTATCATTGCAAATGAAAAACTGAAGGAAGATTATGACATGAACACGACACACATGATCCTCGTGGACAGTTCGGTTGAATCCGTAGATGTGGCAAAGATGATCAACAAGATGGATGATGTGGATGGTGTCAAATGGGCACTTGGCCTGGACGCGCTGATCGGACCGGCAATCCCGCAGAGTATGATCCCGGATTCCGTAACCGAGATGCTGAAGAATGATAAGTATCAGCTGCTTCTGGTCAATTCTGAGTATAAGGTTGCATCGGATGAACTGAATGCCCAGATTAAAGAACTGAATAAGATTCTGCACAAATATGACAAAGGCGGTATGCTGATCGGTGAAGGACCGCTGACGGCAGATCTGATCGACATTACAGATACAGATTTTAAGACGGTCAGTGTGGTATCGATCGGTATCATCTTTGTGATCATATTAATACTGTTCAAGTCCATTTCACTTCCAATCATTCTGGTTGGCGTGATTGAATTTGCTATCTTTGTAAATATGGGAATTCCATATTATACAGGAACGAAGCTGCCATTCGTTGCATCGATTGTTATCGGCACGATCCAGCTTGGATCTACCGTAGATTATGCGATCCTTATGACGACAAGATATAAGAGAGAACGCAATCACGGAGCAGAAAAATATGATGCGATCACAACTGCACACCGCGCATCGGCACAGTCGATCATGGTAAGTGCACTGAGCTTCTTCGCAGCAACGATCGGTGTCGGATTGTATTCGAATATTGATATGATCAGCTCACTGTGTATCCTGATGGCGAGAGGTGCGATCATCAGTATGATCGTGGTTATCTTTGTACTGCCGTCGATGTTTATGGTATTTGATAAAGTGATCGTGAAGACGAGTAAGGGATTTTTGCCATAACTCTGGAACCACGGGGACGTGAAAAAATGGCTTTTTTTACTGTCCCCGTTGGCATCCGGTAATCAAATATACAAAGCCGGAATGTAAAGGCCGGAAAGATAAATATATTGTCATGATTATGCAAACATGCTACAATATGACTTTAAACTGGTTCGCAAACCTCCCAGTATAAAAAACTAGGCAAAGTACATAACATGTATGATTACTTTTGTTTATGGGGGTTCTGTAAGCAAAAGTATTTTTTTGCCTTTTGAATTGCAGTGTATTCGTAAGGAGCTGCCAGTGGTAGGTCCTGTAGAAGATTGAGAAAGGAAAAGAAAAATGAAAAAAAGAAAAGTAATTATTGACTGTGATCCGGGTATCGATGACAGCCTGGCTATCATGCTGGCATTGCAGTCGGAAGAACTCGAGATAGTTGGAATCACCATTGTATGCGGGAACTGTCCGGTAGAGATGGGATTCGGAAATGCGAAAAAAGTGCTGAAGCATATGGGAAGGTTAGATGTTCCTGTCTATATAGGCGTAGAAAAACCGCTGCGCCGGGAGTATGTCAACGCACTTGACACGCATGGAGAAGATGGACTTGGTGAAAGCTTTTTACCAGAAGTAGAAGGATTCCGTCAGGAGATGGGAGCAGTGGAATTCCTTGCATCAAAGCTGAAAGAAGGACACATTTCCGTAATAGCACTTGGACCGATGACGAATCTTGCAACATTGCTCGAACAAGACAGAGTTGCGTTTGATCAGATCGAAGAATTTGTGTCTATGGGCGGATCGTTCAAAAGCCATGGAAATTGTTCGCCGGTAGCGGAATACAATTACTGGTGTGATCCGGATGCGGCAGCGAAAGTATATGATGCAATGTATCAGAATGGACGGAAGATCCATATGATCGGTCTGGATGTGACGAGAGAAATTGTTCTGACACCAACGATTCTTGAGTATATGTGCCGGATAAATGCAAAAAGAGGTGCATTTATTAAGAAGATCACAAAGTTTTATTTTGATTTTCACTGGCAGTGGGAACACATCGTCGGATGTGTGATCAATGATCCTCTTGCTGTAGCATATTTTATTGATCCTTCGATCTGTGAAGGATTTGAATCCTTTGTCCAGATTGAGACAGAAGGGATATCACTGGGGCAGTCGGTTGTCGATTCGATGAATTTTTACCGGAAAGAACCGAATGCAAAAGTACTGACACAGGTAGATACATATCGTTTTTTCGAAATGATGCTTTCGAGAGTACTGGAAGTAGAACCTGAGAGTCTGGATATTTTGGAAAATGTATTATAAGTGAGGAGAAGTAAGTCATGAAAAAAACATCAACATATAGAGTATCAACATATAAAATCTGCATCGTTGCATTTGCAATCTGCATTAATCTGGTCGGAGGACAGATTGCATTATTTCTGAAGCTTCCAATTTACCTGGACAGTATCGGAACCGTATTCATTGCATCCACATTAGGCCCGATTTATGGAATGCTTCCGAATGTGATCAGTGGTCTGTTCATGGGAATGACGGTTGACGTATATTCTTTATACTATGCACCTGTCGGTATCATTCTTGGTCTGGTGACAGGTCTGGTATATCAGAAATATAAGCCGAAAAAATGGTGGATATTTGTGGCAGCGCTGGTAATTACATTACCGTCAACCATTGTAAGTTCCTGCATTACGGCATTCTTATTTGGCGGGATTACATCATCAGGTTCTACGGTTCTGGTGCAGCTTCTTGCCAAAACCCCGATGGGAATGGTAGGAGCATGCTTTGTGGTTCAGTTCTTTACAGATTATATTGACCGTGTGATCTGTCTGTTCGTGGTAAGCGCGCTTACAAAGGCACTGCCAAGGAATATGATGGAGAGATTATAAGGTGACCTTATAAGGAAAATTTGTAGAGAAAAGTTCATAAAGGCGATTATATAGAGAAAAATTTATAGAGAAATTAAAAAGAGAACTTATAGAGGGGAAGGTAGAAAGTGAATGTATTGATAACAGGTACAAGTTCCGGAATTGGAAAAGGGTGTGCGAAATATTTTCTGAAAAACGGACATAAAGTTTATGGATTTGACCGGAAAGAATCTACAATAGAACATCCGGATTATAAGCATTATTGTCTGGACATCCGTGATAAAGAGATGTATCCAGAACTTCCGCCCATACAGATCGTGATCAACAACGCAGGTGTACAAAATGAAGATGATATTGATATCAATCTGAAAGGAACCATTGCGGTCACAGAACATTACGCAGTACAGCCGGAGATCCGATCTGTGATCATGATTGGATCTGCAAGCGGCCATACCGGATCGGAATTCCCGGAATATGCGGCAAGTAAAGGTGGGGTCCTTTCATATACCAAAAATGTTGCGATGAGAATTGCTCCGTATCAGGCGACCTGCAACAGTCTGGATTTCGGCGGAGTGATGACAGAGTTAAATAAACCGGTGATGGAAGATGAAAAACTATGGAATGCGATCATGGATCTGACTCCTTTAAAACGCTGGATGAGTGTGGAAGAAGCTGCAGAATGGATTTATTTTATGGCAGTGCAAAACAGATTCTGCACAGGCCAGAATATTCTGATCGATGGACTGGAAGCAGGAAACAGTAATTTTATATGGCCGGAGTAGAGATCAGATAAAACCATAGAGAACGGTGTAGAAAAGAGGTATAGAACATGGAGTTTAAATACTGTAAATTAGAAATATTTCTCCCGCCGACGCATCTGGAAGTTGTGCAGAAAGCACTGCAGGAGGTTGATGCGGGACATATCGGGAACTATGATTCGTGCATGTCGGTAAGTCCGGTAACGGGTTACTGGCGTCCGCTTGACGGATGTGATCCGTATATCGGAACCAACGGTGAGATCAGCTGCGAACCGGAGCTGAAAGTGGAAGTAACCGTGTATACAGAAAATGTTGATAAGACAATTGAAGCCGTGAAGAAAGTACATCCGTATGAAGAACCGGTGATCAATGTGATACCACTGTGGAGAACAAGCTTTTAAGTCTGGAGTATATAAGTAAAGCCGTTGATGCTAATTTTTGTGGTTACAGCACTTCAATGCGCCTTGGAAGGAGGAGAACGCATATGTCAGAAAGAAATTTACTGTAAACCATGGAAGTTTACGTCCAGTGACGGCAGATTCGAGATGGATTTTCTTCCAATATTAGACCGGTCGGCATGTCTGGATTATAAACTGATCGTGTCGGATCAACACCAGGTATTCGGACGGATGAGCGGAATGGCAGTGCTCGATGACGGAACAAAGATAGAGATAAAAGACGTGCTGTGCTTTGCGGAAAAAGTACATAACCGGTATTAGAATGTGCCTGAAAAATCAGTTCCACAATCTTCAGACACACTCTGAATCGGTGGAAAAACAGCCGGGAAAATAGACGGGAAAACAGTTCCGAATACGGAGACGTTAAAGCTTTTGTCAAAGGAATTCGGGGTGTCGATCAATACGCTTCTTGGTGCACCGAGAAAGCTGATCTGTCAGTGCTGTGGAATGCCACTGGAAGATGACAGAATTATAAGTCATGACAGTGACGGTACACTGAATGAGGATTATTGTAAATGGTGTTAGGAATTGATGAATGATAGCATAATTTCAAGGAACAATGGGAAATGAGAAGTTGCCGATTTTTCACAAAAGGAATCTTGACAGTAACATCGGAAATTGTATAATAATATTAACAGAACCCACCACGCCTCTGATTTTTCATGCGCAACTCGGTGGGACTTTCTTATTTATGGGGTGTTTTATGTATTGTGACACAAATCAGTTGGACAAATTACTTTTACAAGACAGTTAGACAGTATAAAAATGCATATGAATATATTAAGTGAGAAAAATAATGATAAAAATTATGTGAGGAGGTGTATATTATGGCTACAGTTGAGCTGAAATCCATAAGCGAGTTGTTTGGCCTTCAGTTTTTTATTCCATCTTATCAGAGAGGATATAGATGGACAACTGTGCAGGTTCGTGAATTACTCGAAGATTTATATGATTTTTCTGATGATAACAAGCGTGAAGATGATGATTACTATTGTCTTCAACCAGTTATTGTCAAGGGCCGTGGGGAACAGTGGGAATTGGTTGATGGACAACAAAGACTCACTGCCATTTGGCTTTTGTCTGCACTTTATTATTGCAGCAATCGTGACGATGAAATTAATCTGGAACACCAAAAGTATGAATTGGAGTACGAAGGGAAGCCAATATTCACAGAATTATTTTCATTGATTTCTAAATATGTACAAGATGACACTATGCCAGCTCTCATTAAGCATTTAGATGCATATAAAGAGAAGAGCATTGACTCAAGAAACTTAATTGAAAGCATCGAGTATATTGCTCAGTTTACAAGAAAAAACAAACGACCCAAGGGTGTACTAGCTAAAATTTTTGAGGCAATTAATAGTATTAAGATTATTTGGTACGTTTTTATATTTCATTGTCCTATATGAGGGTAGCATATCAGCAACAAGAAAGCGGCTTCTTTTTTTTGAACAAGTATGGCGAGCGTATTACCACTCGTGGCATTTCTGGACAACTGAAAAAATTAGCAGTAAGATATAATATCAATCCGGCGGTTTGAGTACAGCTATATGCGGCGATAAAGTGCGATAAAGCAGGGCAAATCGTGGTGAGGTGATAGGAAAGGGACTACGGTTTTTATACGGACGAGTAAAAAATAGTTGACCATATGTTGAAGCAGGTGCGAAAATGCCTGCTTCAACATATGGTCATAGAATTTCAAATTTACTGTAAAACATGATTCTGCAAGATTGGACATAGTAGGGTGCAATGTGGCGAATAACCGCATGAATTCTACAATTTGGACTACTTAAACACATAAATGGATGATTAGGCCATAAAACCTAGGAAGAAATGTGCCGGGGAATGTGGCTTTTTCTTGTTGATAATATGTTATAAGAATGTTATAATTTTGCTATAGCTTTTAATTGTTTATTATTGATCTTTTTGAGGTGAAAACATGGGTTTTTCAGAGAAAATAAAAAATTTAAGACAAGAGCGTTTACTTAGTCAAGAGGCATTTGCAAAGGAACTAGGTGTTTCTTTCGCAACTGTTAATCGTTGGGAAACGGGGAAAACACAGCCAACATATAAAGCTTTACGCACTATAAAAGAATACTGCGAAAAGAATAATGTTGAATTTTCGGTAGATCTTAATATTGAAAGAGGTAGTACAAATGGCTAAGTCTACAAATATAAATAATAGAAGGTACCTTGGAAATAAATATAAACTTTTACCATTTATTAAAAAGGTTGTCGATTCAGAGTGTACAGATATTGAAATTGTTGTAGATATTTTTTCGGGGACTGGTGCAGTTGCCTCAGCTTTTCAGGACAAGCAGTTGATAACTAACGATATTTTGTACAGTAATTATATTTCTAACTTTGCATGGTTTTCACCACGAAAGTATAGTAGAAAAAAATAGAAACCATAATTGATGAGTATAACGCTATGGTAATTAATGAAGAGAATTATATGACCATAAATTTTTCTAATACATATTTCAGTCATGATGATTGTTCGAAAATTGGATATATCCGAGAGGATATAGAGACTAAATATGCAAACAAAGAAATAAACGAGAGGGAAAGGGCATTATTGATAACTTCACTTCTCTATGCGATGGATAAAATAGCGAAGACTTGCGGACATTACGATGCGTACCGTCAAGGTGTAGAATTTGATATGCATTTAGAATTATTGTTACCGGAAGCGAGTATAACGAATAATAAAAAGAATAAGTGTTACAATATAGATTCGAATGATTTAGCGGGTAAAATTGTTGCTGATTTAGTATATATTGATCCACCATATAATTCAAGGCAGTATTGCGATGCATATCATTTGCTTGAGAATGTAGCCAGATGGGAAAAGCCAGAAGTCTTTGGCGTTGCAAAGAAAATGGATAGGACGGCATTGAAGAGTAAATATTGTACCAAAAGTGCAGCAGAAGCTTTCGATGATTTAATTAAGCAATTGAAGTGTAGGTATATTGTGCTGTCTTATAATAATATGGCAAAAAAAGGGAATGATCGTTCTAATGCAAGGATATCAGATGATGATATCTTCAGAATCCTTTGTGCTAAAGGAAAAGTAAAGGTATTCTCTGAGGAATATAAAGCTTTTACAACTGGGAAATCTGATATAGAAGATAATCAAGAGAGATTATTTTTATGCATATGTAATGAGGAGGAATAAAATGATTCAATCGCCATTAAATTATACTGGCGGAAAATACAAGTTGTTGCCACAAATTCTGCCACTTTTTCCTAAAGATATAAATTGTTTTGTCGATTTGTTTTGTGGTGGTTGCAATGTCGGAATTAATGTTTGCGCAAAAAAATATGTTTATAATGATAGCTGTGAGCCATTGATTAATCTCTATTCTGTTATGCAGACTTTAGATTCAGCAAGCTTTATAGAAAAAATAGAAACTGTAATAAAAAGATATGGTCTATCGGATGTAAAACTATATGGGTATGATTTCTATAACTGTAATAGTTCAGATGGATTGGGGGTATATAATAGGGATAAATACATGAAGCTTAGAGCGGATTTTAACGCATTGAAAGAAAGAAATGTTGATTATTATGTTATGTTGTATGTACTTATTGTATATGCATTTAATAATCAAATAAGATTCAATAGAAATGGAGAATTTAATTTACCACCGGGCAAAAGAGATTTCAATCAGAAAATGCATAGTAAAGTTGAAAACTTTATAGAATTGCTTCAAAATCAAAATGCTACATTTATACATAGTGATTTTAGAGAGATAGAAATTGATAAACTTACGGATAAAGATTTTGTGTATGTTGACCCACCATATTTAATTACTTGCGCTGCTTATAATGAGCAAGGGGGGTGGTCAGAAGTTGACGAAGAGGATTTACTTCAAAAGCTCGATGATTTATCACAAAGAGGGATTAAATTTGCATTATCTAATGTTTTGGAATCCAAGGGAAGAGAAAATGTTTTGTTGAGAAAATGGATTGAATCTAGACCAAACTACAAAATGGTAGATTTGAATTATTCATATAATAATGCAAATTATCAGAGACAAAATAAGGAACAAAAAACTAGGGAAATTCTTGTTGTAAATTATTAGGAGGCTAATATGAGAATAAAAGAAGGTCAGATTTTTAATCTGATGGATACAAATGGAAGAAGAAATGATGTAATCAATGCTTTGCAAGGTTATTTAACAATCTTAGATGATATTCAGAACGAGCAAAAAATGAATTGGGCCTCTATGCCGGAGAGCTTGGCGCAGTACGAGTTTTATAGACAGGCTATAGAATTATCACCTGAGGTTTTTGGGAAGCATGGACCATATGATAAACTTGCTGAAACACTGGAAAGAAATAAAGATTTCGCAACAGCCGTTCAAACTCAAGATATGGAATGGATTCAAAAGAATAGTTTTATGTTTCAAAGTCTTGTTAAGCAATTTGATTTAGGAATAGAAGATGGAGCTAGGCATTATACAAGTAATTTGGTGAAATTGGGATTCACAGATGAAGGTAGAGAAATTTCGCCTGTTGGAGAGCTTCTTCTTGATTTGAAAAAGCTGAGAAAAGATGATTTAGAAACTATGCTCCCGATAGATGGAGTTAATATAGTTTATTTGCGTCAGTTAATGAAATTGCGATTATTTGATACTGAAGGAGAAAGATACTATTCACCATTTAATTTGGCTATTTTTGCGTTATTAAAACGCCATAGGTTGTCGGAAAATGAGTTTTCTGAGCTTGTTCAGGGGTTAAGTCCGTATTCGGATTTTTCGGATATCGAACAATATGTTTTAAATTATAGAGAAGGTGATATTGTTTCTGGTGTTTCGATTGATATTCCGGCAGAGATACATACAAATGAAAGAGTATCAGAAACTGTATTTCGAGACAATTATAAAAATAGAAAAAGTAATGCTGGAGTTGATATATACTGGGTGTATTATAATCTTCTATTTGATTATTTAGAGAATCCATCCTCTGCAACAATAGATAAATTGCTTACATTTTTTGAAAATAACAAGGCAATGCTTAATAAGGCATTTGGGTGTGGTCAGAATATTTTTACACAAAAAACGGGAGATAGGCCGACAACAATTGAATTTGATAAGCAATACAAGAAAATGTTTGAAGGAAATTTAAATATTTATATTTTTAAACAGTTTTCATTGTCAAAGATACTTGATCAAATTCGTGAGTATTCAGATACTACAAAACGTATTTTTAAAGCAACCGGTATTATTAGTTTTGATAATGGGTTTGTTGAATTAGCCTACCGAGAATTGTGTGCATGCATATTTGAGGAAGAAATAATTAAAAATAGAATAGCTGGAAGTATAAGCGAAGAGTTGCATTCATATTATGATTGTTATGCAGAATACGAAGAAGGAATAAACAGTTTTTATTGTGATGTAACTTCTTTGTCACAAATACTGGAATATTATGAAGAAGAAACTAAACAAGTTGAAGATAATATTCAAAAAGAATTTCCGGGTGCAACTATTGAAGAGATTCCAGTTATAGTTGCAGATAAACGAAGAAAGGAGTTTGCTGAATTTATAGATAAGAATTATCCTGCAGAGAAGGTTAAGGAAATTCTTGGACTATTTAGTAATCGAAGTAATGATAAGCTTATTAAAGACATAGTTAGTCCGGATGCAACAGTTCCAACTATCTATGAGTATGTCGTTGGTATTGCCTGGTACTATTTTTCGGGAAAAAGAGTTGATATTCTGAGTAGTTATAATTTGACGTTGTCCGCAAACTTTGAACCTTTAGTACATGCTGGTGGAGGACAAGGTGATATTGTAATATATGAGGCTGATAAGGTTATTATGCTAGAAGCCACATTGATGAATGCAAGTAGTCAAAAACGTGGAGAATGGGAACCTGTGCTTAGACATTCTATTAATTTGAAAGTCGAGGAGGAAACTGCTAACACGGGTAGGGAAGTGACATCATTCTTCATTGCGGATAGCTTTGATTACAATACCATTAATATTTGGAAAGCTGTTGCTGCAGTGCCACTTCAGTCTTCTAATGATAAAGATAAGTTTACGGATAATGTTGTTATCATGCCTGTTAACACAGACGAATTGTCTTCATTGATAGATAAGTCATCAGAGTACGATGAAATCATATCAAAGGTACATAAACTATTCGAGGTTGACAAGATAAACTTTGATATTGAATGGAGAGAAAAATTTATGGGAGCTATTATTTAAGCTTTTATGCTACATACTGGGAGAGGTTAAATCTCTGTGCTAGTAGTAACCCATCCATTTTTTTACTCCGTTTCTACTACGATTGATGTACACATCTTGCAAAATTTTGCTAAGATTTGCATTTTATGTACAGAAATGACCAATACATAAAGAAAAACTAACACCGCGCAAAATGCTGCAAATGGCAGCAGAACAGCGCTTTTAGAAAGGAGTTTTTATGAGTATACGCGTACTCTTTGTTTGCCACGGCAGTGTTTAAGGAACGGGGGAAAAAGCCTTGACTTTATTGGGTTTCTTGGATGGAAACGTAGAATTTACACCTTATTTACACCTTTGGAAGATCGGATCGGAATAGTTGAAATAATAATAGATAAAGGCGTGGGAGAAAAATCCTACGCTTTTTGCATATAATCACACAATTTGAACGAAAAAATCCTCATGATCATGAGGGAAAATGAAAGAAATTTGGAATGAGTAATAACACAAGCTGTGTACCTTTTTTGCCCCATTAGATCCATTAAGATATAGTTAGTAAAAATTCGTAGTGGAGGAATGATAAATGTGGAATAATACAAAAGGTGAGCAGGACAATCTTTGTTTGGCACTTATAAATCCAAGGCTATGTAAAAAGTTAAGTATTAAGGTTGCAGTAGAGCAGCATGATACGAAGACAGCAGTACCATATCTGCATGTATTTTTAGATAATACATGGAATCTGAAGAATTGTGCATTTATTCGATTGGATAAACCGGAGTATGTTCCAGAAAAGAATTCTAAAAGGTTGTCAACAAAACAAAAGGAAGAACTAATCTATATATTGACGAGGGAATGTAATGGAAATTGGATTGCATCAATTATTGATAAAAGTAATATTAAAGCGGCGACAGGATATGAAACCGCTGTTCAGACATGGATAGATACTTATGAAGGAAATAATAAAATTCAATACGATAAAAACGGATTTCTTGTTATGCCGGATTATACAAAATTATAGAGTCGAAAATTATGTACAAGAGATGAGATGTTGAATGATATTTTGCTGTTCGTTTTTATGCCCGTTGAAATCTGTGAAATGTAGGCATACAATGATACTATATGAACTGCGCAGAACGGAGAGCAAAAAATATGAGTGATATACATCCAAAAAAATTGTTGATTTTGTATATTTTAGATATCTTACAGAAATATACGGATGAAGAACATAGGCTGAGCCAGAAAGAAATACAGGATATCTTGAAAAAAGAGTATGAAATGCCGGTTGACCGGAAAGCTATAAAGAGAAATCTCTTAAATCTGATTGAATATGGCAGCAGTATTGAATATCGAGAAGTATCACGGAAAGAAATTTTCAGAAAAAAGAGTGTAGTATCAGACGAAGATAGCTTAGATTTGGAGGATAAAGGAATCCCGGAAGACGATTTGTTATGGACAGATTTTTATTTGAAGCAGAAATTCACGAATGAAGAATTGCGTCTATTAATAGACAGCCTATTATTTTCAAAGCATATACCCTATAGCCAGGCAAAAAAATTGATTACAAAATTAGAATCATTATCTAATATATATTTTAAATCACGCTCGCAATACATTTATCCGTTGCCGGTTGACCGGACGGACAATAAGCAGGTGTTTTATAATATTAGTATATTGGATGAAGCCATTCGCAAAAAGCAGAAAGTGTTATTTGAATATGCAGAGTATCATACGGATAAGAAGATGCATTTGAAAAAGCGGGAAGATGGAAGTGTACGGGAATATGTTGTTACACCGTATCAAATGGCTGCACAGGAGGGAAAGTATTATCTGATCTGCAACTATGATAAATATGATGATATCTCGAATTACCGTGTAGACAGGATTCGAAACATACAGATTCTTGAGGAAAAAGGTAAGCCATTTGAAACTTTGAAATGGTCCGGACATCAGCCAATGAATCTGAATGAATATATGAAAGAGCATGTGTATATGTATTCCAGTGAAAATGCGTTTGTTAAATTTAGAATCGTAAAAGCAATGATATCCGATGTGATTGATTTATTTGGAAAAGGGGTGAAGTTTTCAGAAGAAACGGATACGCATGTATCGGTGAGCGTGCATGTAAATGAACGTGCAGCGGAGCAGTTCGCAAAAAATTATGCGCCGGATGTGGTGATATTGCAGCCGAAGAGATTAAGAGATAAATTAAGGGATGACTTGAAAAAAGCGTGGGAAGCATATGAAGATTAAAAGAAAGGCATAAGAGATGAAGAATCATTTTTCAAAGTCGAAATATTGCAGATTGTGGCAATGTCCGAAGATGTTGTGGATGGATAAATACAAGCCGGAAGAGAAAGCCGAAGATGCCACAGATGATTCCAGAATGGAAGCGGGAACAGAAGTAGGGAAGCTGGCAAGAGAATTATTTGGAAAGCCGGTAGATGTAACAGAGACTGTTAATGGACAATTAAATTTACCTGCAATGACAGACCGGACACAAGTGGAAATAGAACACGAGACATCTGTCATATGTGAAGCATCATTTTCCTATCAGGGGTGCTATTGTGCGGTAGATATTTTGAAAAGAGAAAATGACGGATGGGCAATATATGAAGTAAAAAGTTCGACGGTAAATGAGAAAAATATGAAAGCGGTATATGTGGCAGACGTTGCTTATCAGAAGTACGTACTGGAACATTGCGGAGTGCGGATTACAGGAACGTACATAGTTTCCATTAATAACGATTATGTATATGATGGAAAATTGGATTTGGAAAGGCTGTTTCAAATTACGGATGTGTCTGAATTTGTGAGAAATGAGATTGGGGAAGTAGAGAAGAATTTATTACAGGAAGATACATTGTTGGAATCAGAGAATGAGCCGGAGCGGGAACTGGGATTATACTGTAAAGATCCATATGGATGTCCGTATTGGGAATATTGTGCAAAAGAATTACCAACTCCGTCCGTATTTGACTTATATCGGATGCCGTTGAAAAAGAAATTAGAGTATTATCGGGAAGGGAATTCTGATTATAGACAATTAAAAGACTGTGGAAAGATTAAGAATGAAAAGCAATTAAGGCAGATAGAATTTGCGTTAGAAGACAAAGGTACATATGTAAATATTGATGGAATCCGGGAATTTTTAAGTACATTGTCTTATCCGTTGTACTTTCTGGATTTTGAGACCATGCAACCAGTGATACCGTTGTTCCCAGGAACAAAGCCATATCAGCAGATACCATTCCAGTACTCATTACATTATATAAAGTCTGCAGGTGGACCGTTATTACATAAAGAATTTCTGGCAGAATCAGGAGAAAATCCATTGCAGGCAATTGCAGAAGCTTTGTGTAGGGATATTCCGATGAATGTGTGTGTAACGGCGTACAATAAGTCGTTTGAATGCAGCAGAATTAAAGAATTGGCGGGAATGTTCCCGGATTTATCTGAGCATTTATTAAATATCAAAGAGAATATCAAAGATTTACTGGATCCATTTCAGGCAGGTCATTATTATAACCGGGCGATGGGAGGATCATTTTCAATTAAAAGTGTTCTGCCGGCGATATTTCCGGATGATCCGGAATTAAATTATCATAATCTGGAAGGTGTACACAATGGCTCAGAGGCAATGACGATATTTCCGAGGATAAAAGATATGCTTGCGGAGGAACAGAAGAAGGCAAGGCATAATTTGTTGAAGTATTGCGAGCTGGATACATATGCGATGGTGAAAGTGTGGGGAGAACTTGTGAGAGTTGTGGAAGGAGATGCAGAAGATGGAGATTGAAAAAGAAGTAGAAAATTTTAAAGATGTAATAAGGGCAGATTATAAAAAATGGCTTGATGAAAAACCTCTTATGAAGAAAGATATAAGGGTTTATGTTGATGCATTATATCAAGGTTATCTTGATGCATGTAGGACTTTTAAATGGTCATCGGAGTCGAAGGTTAAGAAATGTAAAAATGATGTTGATAAAAGAGAGAAGATAAAAAAAATTTGCGAAGGGGAAAAACCGAGTGGGTGTGCATATCAGATAAGGGAATATTTAACAAAAGATAATTCAATAGATTTTAATGAGAAACATGTGGAATTATGTAAAAGTTTACATGAAAATTTTAAGAAAAACGGAGTAATGGTGTCATATGGTCAAGCACAAAAGATTGTAAACATGGCATTTAAATATTTATATTGCTGTAAACTTGATGATAAAATGAGAGAGCGTTTTAAAGCTTGTCATATGCCTTTGGATAGTTTTAGTTTAGAATGGTTTAAAAGGTGCTTTAAAGAAGAAGATTTTTTTGACAAGGACTATTTCACTAAATTGCCAGATAAGCTTTTTAAAAAAGTAGATGGTGAAAAATTGCTGTTAAAAGCAGAGTCTATAGGTTCATGGAGTTCAATCAAAACATTATCAGAAAACGAGACAGAGGAAATGATTAGGTATCCATATGAATTTTACAGAGATGTTATAAAGAAATATTGCGAAGAATATAATGAAAAAGAAGTAAAAAGAGAAATTTACCCATTGCAATTGGATTTTATTGTCTGGCCTAAGATGCAAAAGATTATGGCAGCGGAGGCTTTTATAAAAACAATGGAAGAAAGTGAAGATGAAAAGGAATATGAAAAAAATAAATTAGAAAAATATGATATAAAGGATTCATTGAATCAAGTGTTGAAAGATAGATTAAATAGAATCAGAGATTTAATCGGAGAAAAATAAGATGGAAAAACAGTGTTTCAGCACTGTTTTTTATATGATCAGAAATGAGCCATTTTTACCCCATACAATCATATATCCTATTATTTATCAAGCACAGATTGGAGTGAAAAAGTTGAAAATATCCATTTATTCAAGAAAATCAATAGAAAAATTATTAGAAAAAGATTTTCCGGAAAATGCAGTGGTAATCAGTTTCTATGATCCGCCAGGAAAATTCCGTGATGCGGAATACAGGCCGGTAGACTATTCGGCGAAAACGAATTGTGTATTTCAGGCAGCACTGCATGACATTGATCTGGCAGTATTGCCGAAATATCATTTGACTTACGAGACATATTTTCCAGAAGTAGATGATCTTGCAGAATTTATTTTCAATGCAAAAAAAGAAGGAAAAGATATCATCTGTCAATGTGAATATGGCGAAAGCAGAAGTTCAGGATGTGCGGCGGCTATCCATGAATATTTCTATAAAGACGGTATCAAGATATTTGCTGATTATAGATATTATCCGAATCAGATGGTGTATCACAAGGTGTACGATGCGCTTGAAAAATATGGAGTTGAAAAGAATGTGATAAGAGAAAGTGGTGAATAGATTTATATGATGATAGAATTAAAGCAAGAGATTTTGGATTTGATTGAATCACCGAAATTGCATGCATATTTAATGGAAGATGCAGAACGACTGAAGTTGAGAGACTATGTGTCAATTATTGCCGGAGCACCAGTCAGTTTAAAAAGAAAACAGGGATTATTGTATAAGCTGAGAGCAACATCAGACACAAAGCAACAGGATACGGATTATTTGAAATTATGCTGTGAGTGTATTGATCAGGCAGTGCAATATTTAACGATGGAAAGTGAAAAGATTTTTCTTATACAACTGATGGGATATGACGATGATAATAAAAGTGATATTATAGATGGTCCATATATTATGACATCCCTTGAAGATATGAAAAAGGCAGTACAGGAATATTACTGGAATGAACCGGATTCTACATGGAACACTTTATATTGGCGGGTTGAATTATATCTTGATGGTGAGCATGAGATTAAGAAAAACGAATTTTTATCACCGATGTACACATACATCATGAATAAAGATGGAGAGATTCAATATTTTATTCATGAAAAAGTATCGTCAAATTATTTGAAAGGACCATTAGGAAGTATGGCAGAGTGGCTGTTTCATTCTGTATGCCCAGATTTAAACCTGCCTGTTCCGTATCAGACGGGAGATGTTCTGTTTATAGATTGCAGACCATATGCACCAGATGCTTTTTATTGTCGGCTCAAAGAAGTAGGAGATGATTGCTGTGGAATACAATGTGAATATGTGAATCCGGAAGGAGAGATTGAAACCGGTGCGTTAAAACATGGGGATTATTTCTTTAATCATAGAGAAGTGTATCAATATTTATCGCCGCTATATAAGGCAAAGATTGTTTCAAAAGATGAATTAAATTGGGATGATTATATTAAAGGAAAACAAAATGTTAGCAAGACCACATAAAGGAGTATTTTGGTTAATAGACGGAAAAATCTGGGCAGTTCCATTTGACAATCAAAAATATAAATCTGGGATTTCAAAATCAGGGGATTCTTATGTGCACAGAAAAATCTGGAAGGAGATAAAGCCTCGAAAGTGTCGATATCCATATAATTATTATCCTAGAGGGCGAGTTGAAATTACTTCAAAAAATGTATGTATTCTATATATGAATCCCAATATAGGTGAAGAATATATGGACGAAATAATGAAGAAATTTGGACTGGTTTCCGTATCAAAAATAATTTACGATAATAGCAGTCATTATAGATCTTATCTGGACAATGGATGGAAGGCAGATAAAAAATGAGGATTATTATTGTCAGGAGAAAAATGTATGAAGATATGGCTGGATGATATACGACCGGCTCCGGAAGGATATGTATGGTGTAAAAGTGTGAATATTGCCAAGAGAACCATTGAATCAGCGGAGGAACCGATTGTGTTAATTGACTGTGATCATGATTTGGGAGATTATGCTTATGATGGCGGGGATGGGATTAAATTATTGGATTGGCTGGTGGAAAATAAACGTTTTTATCCAATCAGGCTTCATACGATGAATCCTGTTGGTAGAGAAAATATGTTGCGGATGATTCGGAGATATTGGTAGGAGTAGAGGAAAGAGATATATGACAAAGAAAGAAGTATGTTATAAAAAATTGTAAAGAGCAAGATCCACCCGTGTATTACAGTATTGTCATTTTGACAATTTTGTATTACTTACGAGTAACAGACCTTGATTGGGATTACGTCCCCATACCCACGTGAAAATATAATTGCTGGCAATTATATTTTAGCAGATATGCAGGCATATCTGGATAAGAGTCACAGACAACAAAATAATGAAATTTTGATAAGGCATTCACCTGGAATAGGTGAGTGCTTTTTTTGCTCTCAAATATTTAGTTAACGAAAAATAAAAAAATCTCCTCAGGGGGCTGTAAAAATGCCTCTCAGCGTTTCGTTTTAT